>ENA-UONV01000727-UONV01000727.1-human-gut-metagenome-genome-assembly--contig:-CS4-NODE-727-length-34820-cov-55.374745_pt1 | contig 34820 bp, 30 predicted proteins | sample MGYA00242461_ERZ724008 | MGnify/ENA metagenome assembly ERZ724008 | reverse complement strand
CCCATGCCTATGGCTGGCTGCCATAAATCAAGGGGCAAATATATAGTAACAGGAGAAATAAATGAGTCAAATATTTGTTTGCGTCATAAAGAGGGAAAAGCATACTATCCCTCCGGCATTTTTGGAACAAATTGCACAACTTGCAAGTAGGTCTGATATGTATGTCTTCTGCCCTCCGAAATATATAGAAGAGTTCATGAGAACCCCCAAATATGGAAATTTGCTAGTTTTCGATCTTGCAGATAACGACGAATATGATGACTGCGAAGAATTCTACTATACAGTAGATTGTGATTTGCAGAATAAAAGAATAGAGACAATGGTTCACATTGCAAATTACGTACTGTCTTGTGGTTATCCGCTTGAATTCTTTATGGGGCTTTCGGGGAAATGTTCTGAAACTGAATTTGCGCACTGCAAAGTAACCGTTGCCGAATTGGAACGTGAGCTGAAAACATATTTTTCAAGCAATGATGGAGATTCTCGTAATGGATTTTTTGATGCTGTTAGAATAACAATTACAAGATAAAAATTCCACAATGCATGGATGCATTGCAAAATAACGATGAAAAAACTCATTTAATTAAGAGAACTTCAACCGAGGCGAAGCTGATGGGCTTCGCCTCGGTTTTTATGTGCGCCCGGCAAGAGCAACAACTAAGTGGTGAGAGACCACAACGCGCTCGGCAGTAGGAAGCGTTAGCCGAAGGCAAGGGTGTCCATTGTGAGGTGGAATCTGAAGGAAGCCGGATGTCAGCAGGGAAAAAAATGCTGGCGGGCAAACTCCTGAACCGACGAACAGAAATCACATAGAAGGCCGTACAGGGACGGACGAGTGTGCTAGACAACACGAAGTCCAATGCTGCCCGAATCCCGTGCGGTAAATGTGGCGGTTACGTGGGAGGAAAGCTGTTGCGCTTACCCGGGGAGGTCTTGCAGACGGGAAGTAGGAGAATCCGAAAGCCGCAGTAACAACGAACTGCAAGAAGTCAGCCGAAGCCATAGTACCTTGCGGAATCAAGGGAAGGGCTGAACAATCGTAAGTCTCAAGTAAAGACTGGAAGGAGGTCGGTGTGATGAAAGCAGAAAACCGAGGAAACGAGGGCTTCCTGCAAAGAGCAAGTGTGGAACACCAAGGGTATGCAGAAGCGCGGAGCACTGACCGCAGAGAAGGGAAAGAACGAGGCGGTGCAAGCGACCTGCTGGAAGCGATACTGGACAGGGATAACCTGAACAGAGCGTATAAGCGGGTCAAGAGCAACCACGGAGCAGCAGGAATCGACGGAATGAGCGTAGAAGAAGCGTTGCCGTGGTTAAGGGAACATAGGGAAGAACTTTTGCAGAGTATCCGAGACGGAAGCTACGAGCCAAGCCCGGTACGGCGGAAGGAAATCCCGAAACCAGATGGTGGCGTGCGAAAACTGGGAATCCCGACGGTAGTAGACCGAGTGATTCAGCAGGGAATCGCACAGAAGCTGCAAAACATATGGGAACCGTTGTTTTCGGACAGCAGCTACGGATACCGGCCGAGACGGAGTGGGCAGCAGGCGATTCAGAAGGTGAAGGAATACGCGGAAGAAGGATACCGGTACGCGGTATCGGTAGACTTGTCCAAGTATTTCGATACGCTGAATCACGAACTGCTCATGAATCTGTTGCACCGGAAGATACAGGACATGCGAGTACTGCGAATCATCAAGAAGTATCTGAAAAGCGGTGTAATGGAGAATGGCGTAGTGAGCAAAACCGAGGAAGGTTCGCCGCAGGGCGGACCGCTGTCACCGCTGCTGGCGAACATCTACCTCAACGAATTTGATTGGGAGATGTGCGGCAGAGGGGTAAAGATGGTGAGGTATGCAGACGACATCGTGGTGTTTGCCAAGAGCAAACGAGCAGCTGAGCGTCTGCTGGAATTCAGCCGGAAGTATCTGGAGGGAAAGCTGAAACTGAAAATGAACACGGAGAAGAGCAAAGTGACCAGCATCTTCGCAGTGAAGGAGTTCAAGTTTCTTGGATTCTGCATAGGGAAGAATGGAAGCGGCATCTATATCCGTGCGCACCGAAAGTCGTTGAACAAGGCAAAGGAAAAGCTGAAACTACTGACAAAACGCAACCGCGGACGGAACGGCCGCCGAGTGATGGCGGAAGTGAAAGTGTTTATCCGTGGATGGCTTGGCTACTTCCATGTAGCCGAGATGAAGCGGATGATGAAGTCTTGGGATGAATGGCTGCGGCGCAGGTTTCGCATGTACATCTGGAAGCAATGGAAGAAGCCCCGAACGAAGGTGGCCAATTTAAGGAAGCTGGGAATTCCAGCGGACAAGGCGTACCAGTGGGGCAATTCCCGATTGGGCTATTGGCGAATCGCGGGAAGCCCAGTTTTAGAATGTTCCATTACAAACGAAAGACTCGCAGCAGCAGGATATTTTAGTATCCTCAACTGCTACGAGTCCTTGCACTCATGCGATTGAACCGCCGTGTACCGGTCGGTACGCACGGTGGTGTGAGAGGCTATCTACTCAGCCGAGCCGCCTGATCGATTACCAGTAATGGAAATAACGATTATTTACACGAGTTCGGGCAAACTGAAATCCATAGATGCTCTCTTTATTCGATAATCTGCCCATTTTCCATGTGAAGGACGCAATCGCAAGCCTTTGCAATGTCGGCTTCACTGTGACTGACGAGGAGGATGGTGTTCCCCAGTGATTTGCGCTCTTGCAAAAGACGGTGGATATCAGCAATACCGGCTGCATCCAGTCCGTTGAATGGTTCATCCCATAGCAGTGCGGTTGGGTTTTCCAGCAGACTTTGTGCGATACCCAGCCGTTGGCGCATACCGAGCGAGTATTTTCCGACCGGCTTGCGGTCATCGGGGTCAAGACCGACCCGGCGGATAACATCACTGATTTGCGAATCCGACACTTTGCCAGTGATGCGGGACAAAATGGAAAGATTCTGCCGCGCAGTCATGTGTGAAAGAAAACCGGGCGTCTCAATAATGATGCCCATAGAAGGCGCAAAATCGCAGTCTTTTCCGATGACCTTTCCATCCACACGGACAAAGCCTGCATCCGGCTTTGCAAAACCGCAAATGCAGCGCATCAGTGTTGTTTTGCCGCAGCCGTTAGCGCCGACAAGTCCGTAGATGGTGCCGGATTGCAGCTGTGCGCTGATGTTGCGCAGCACAGGCGTCTTGCCGTAATGCTTGCTGACGTTTGAAATTTCAATCATGTTTATTCCACCTTTCAGCCTCTGTGGTCAGAATTGGGCGCAATGTCACGCCGGTGCGCTGCCCATAGAATCAGCAGAACTTGGCACAATAGCACGAGCACATAACCAACGCACACGGCGGTGATGCGCTGCCAATAGCAGTCCTCATAGCCCTGAACAAGCCGTGATAATGTGGCAAAGACCATGGGGGAACACAGTGCCGGAAAATCCTCGAAGACAAATATCATGCCGGCAAACAGGATGAGTGCATTCAGGCTTAAACCGATGGTTGGATGCCCCAGCAAGTTGAAAAACAGCACAGAGAACGTGATGACCATCCAAAACAGCAGAATCGGGCAGACTGCCAGCAGAATTGCCTGCCACGGCGCGAAGTTTGCGCGAATCCAGAGTGGAATAAAGGCGCGTTCTTCAAGCATACCGGCTTCAATGCGCAGCGTATCGCTCCAACCGCTGCCAGCGGTCATGGACGGGAGAAGAAACAGTACCGACAGCAGGAGCATTGCTGCCATCACTGCAACCGCAAGGAGGACGCAGTAGAGCAGCATCGAAAGACACCATTTTTCACGCGATGTGCGAATCAGCGCATATTGCAGAAAAGCGGTTTGGTGCGGAATTTCGGAAATGGCAACCAAATAGGTTAAGCTGGCGAGCGACATTCCGTTGAAACCGTTCATCAACAGATAGACAAGGCTTTCGCCCATGTGCATTTCATATTGAAAGGTGCGGATGCCATTGCAGTAACTGTACACGGTGATGTACGTTGTGGCAAGCATAAAGAAAAACATCAGCACCGTTCGCGGCTGATGAATCCACTCGTCAAAATTAGCAAGCAGCATTGCCCGAACAGGATGCGGTTTTTTATTCGCCATGCCGATACCTCCTGAAAAGCCGAAGTCCATACAGCGCATTAAGCAGGACAATCAGAACGCCATAAACAAGCAGCGCACTGAAAAAGCCGTTCCACGTCAGTCCATCGTTGTATAAATCAGCAGGATGCGGAAACCTTTTTACCCCCAGAACAACGCGCGGAAAACCGTAGCTCCACAGGAAATATACGCAGAAGGGGACAGCAATCGAAAGCAGCTTATCCCTTGTGTACATTGCCGCTGTCACACTCGCCATGCCCCATACGCCGCCGCAGAAAAACACAGCGGCTGCAATCCAAAGATAGATGGGCAGGCTGTAAAATATCTCTTGCCACGGCGCGAAGATGCAATCATCCGCAAAAGGTACAGCGAGATAATCATTTTCAAGGGGATTGCACGGGGTGGCGAGAATGTTCCAGATAAGTGCATGAAACACAAAAGCGAGCGCAATTGCTGCACCGGATGCCAGAAAAGCGCTTGCCAGTTTTGTGACCTCGTAGCGCGGCATAGAACTGCGGATAATCCTGTAATCAATGAAATTCGTTTGCAGTTCTTCAACCTGTGCCAGACCAGCCGGCAGGGCGGCGCAAAGCGGTACAACCAGCATTGCTCCGCCGAAGTAGATGCCGCCCAGCGTCTGCTGGAGCGACGAAGAGCGATAGGCGACATCCCAATCGTACATGAACACCCAATCACATGCGGCGTAGCCTGAAAAAGCAATCAGCATGATAAGCACCGCAAGTGCAAAATGACGATTCCGAATGAGCCGACTTGCCTCGGATAGAATTTCTCTCATTTTCCAATCTGCTCCCATGTGATGATGCTGATGACATTACGGCGCGAGTTGCTTGTAGCCGTATAATCAATCAGCGTACCTGCCTGTGCCTGAAAGATGACTTCCAGCTGTTCGAGACCATTATCAACCTCTTCGCCCGTGTATTTATCATACGTGTATTTGTATTCCTCTTCTGGGTCGCGCGAATAGTCGCCCACCACATACCATGCAGGAAGCAGCCAAATCGTTTTTGCGTCATTCGGGTCTAAATACGACACATAGCAAAGTTTTACTTCATCAATCGTGCGCAAACGCCCGGCGTAGATTTCCTGCTCAATGGCTTCTTTTGCGGCACTGAAAGGAAGAAGCGGCACATCGTCATAGATGACTTCTTTCTCCGTATAGAGAATAGCGCGAACTTTTGCATTATCCAAATTTGAAGAAAAAGAGATGAAATAGGATGGAGAACACATGGTACTTTCTCTGCTCACGGACAAATCAAGATAGCAAGAGCGCCCGTCTTCCATTTCGATGCCATGAAAAAGCTGTGCAAAGCTGAAATGAAATCTTCCTTGCTTGGTTACGGCAGATCCCCATGTTTTGACACCATTGGTTTCTTTGTACTTATAAACACAGCTGCTGATTCGAGTGCGTGTCAACAGCAAATCATCCTCATTCAATCCCCAGAGCCTATTGGCTTCCGAAAGAGCAAGTGCTTTAGCTTCATCAAAGGTAATATCCACATTTTCCGGCATTTCCGATGGTATTTCATTTTGCTCATAGGCTACATGGGATTTGTAGCCTTCATTAACATGAAGGTAATCATCTTTTAATTTCTCAAAACAAAAAGAAGAGTCCCTATTCTTCTGAATGCTGCTATATTCAGTCAGAAGAGAACTGGACAGCTTCGGCATCTTCTGAATTGTTATAATGGGGAATGTTTCGACATTAGGAACGATGATTTCCGCATCGACTTGAATTGTACGCCATTTTGTCTCATAGGTTTCTGTCCAGCGTTCAGGAGTTGTTTCTACAATTTGCTGAATGGAGGTGTAGGATTCAGCAAATGCAGGGGAAGTAAACAGGAAGGACAAGCTGAGAATAAGACCGATGAGCAGTCGTTTCCTATAAAACATGATTGCAATGCTCCTTTCTTCTCAGGGAGCAAGGAAAATGCCAAAGCATTTTCCCTGCTCCCAATGATGGTTAATTTACTTGGAAATAACCTGTGAGAACAATTGTAGATAAGCCTTCATATTCATTATACTTTGTGTTTCCACGCATGGTCAAGTAATAACGATATCCCTCCGTAAAGCCACCTCCTTCAATTGGGATTAACTGGTCGGGAACAACCCATTTACTTCCGCAGAAAATGCCTCCTTCTGGGTCATAGGCATAACCGCGGAAATGGTTCGTGTAGCTGTTGCTGCATCCTTGCGCGTTGTAGTGCACATAGATACGGTGATCGTCATTGTCTTTTTCATTCGACATGGCAGATTTTACGTAGTCATTTTGATTTACACATTGTACCGTGCGAGTAAACGTTGTTCCAAAGGCTACCGCACTAAGCGCGAAAGAGAGCACACAGAAGAATGCGAGAAAACGTTTCAAGATATCTACCTCCGTCATTAGTTTTTTTTACAGTAAATCTTTCCGCGGCGAAGATTTGCTGTTTGTATATATTGTACACCATAAGAAGAACATTGTCAAGATACTTTTGTTAAAATGACGAAAAGACGATTTAATTATGTTTGCATGACGATTATGGGTTTAGATGGAGCGCAAATAGGCACTCAACAGCGGTAATGTAGCATCAAGAGTGCATGGAAGGCTGTGTGATGATAATGTTTGCTCCTTGGATTTGGATGAGAATTTGAGCGAAGAAGCACTGGATGAGAAAAATGCGGAGTATCTCGAAACGTTTCCGCGCCGCCCCTCTGCCGCCCTTGTGCAGCTGATTCATGACCGCTGCGGAACGCAGAAGGAGCTGTCCTTGCGGTCGGGAATCAGTGAAGCAACCATCAGCCGAATGTGCAGCGATGACAGCTTTCGGTATGATATTCGTCAGATTACGCGCATCGTAATCAGCCTGCATATGCCGCCGCTGCTGTCTGCCGCATTTATGGAATTGACGGGGTTCGGTACGGCAGTGATGACGCGGTATTTGCGGTATCAGTGCATCATTGCCTGTATGTTCATGGATGAACTGGATGATGTCATTAACTCTAACAGAAAACTGTTCGAATAATCTGTTTGCACGCTTTTGTCAAAGAAAATAGCATTGTGCTGCTTTGAAGTGACATTATTCCGAACTACGTTGACATTGTTCGTTTAATCGGGTATAATGTACCTGTAAAGTGATGCGCGGAGGTGTCCCATATGGCTGAAATGATCCCGATCAAAGAAGCGGCGGCGTGCTGGAACATAACGGAACGGCGAGTTGCGACGCTCTGCAAAGACGGAAAAATCGTCGGTGCGGAAAAGCAGGGGAAACGCTGGATGATTCCGGCAGATACGCAGAAGCCAGTGGATCAGCGGATTAAGACGGGCGCATTCCGAAAAACGGAGCGGGCGACGAAGCGACCGCTGCCTATCGGCGTATCCAACTACTGCCTTGCATCGTCGGAATACTACTACATCGACAAGACGATGATGATTAAGGATTTCATTGACGAGCGCCCGATGGTGACGCTGTTCACCCGTCCCCGGCGATTCGGCAAAACGCTGAATATGGATATGCTGCGCACTTTTTTTGAAAAAAATGACGAGGATACTTCGGTTTATTTCCGGGACAAGAAGATTTGGAGCTGCGGTCAGAAGTACCGGGACTATCAGGGAAAGTACCCTGTGATTTTCTTGACTTTCAAGGATGTCAAGTTCGACACTTGGACGGAGACTTTTGCGGCGATTCGAGATATTTTCGCAAAAGAAACCCGGCGGCATAAAGAACTGCTGACCAGCAGTCAATGCGACGAGTACAGCAAAAAGACCTATGAAAAGCTGGCTGAGGGCAAGGTCAGCGAAGTGGAGCTGACCGCTGCGCTGCTGGATTTATCTGCAATGCTCCATCAGCACTACGGCATTGCGCCCATCATTATCATCGACGAGTATGATACGCCGATTCAGCAGGGATATCAGAAGGACTACTACGACAAGGTCATCCAGTTTATGAGAAACCTGTTTTCGGGCGGGTTCAAGGACAATCAGCATTTGTCTTTCGGCTTTCTTACCGGCATTCTGCGGGTGGCGAAGGAGAGCATTTTCAGCGGCATGAACAACCTGTCCATCAACTCCGTGCTGGACAACAAGTACAGCGCCTACTTCGGCTTTACGGCGGATGAAGTAAAGGCAATGGCAGAATATTACGGTGCGGCTGACAAATTTGATGAGATTTGCGAGTGGTACGACGGCTACCGCTTCGGCAAGACGGAGATTTTCAACCCGTGGTCAGTGGTCAACTATTTCAGCAATGAGTGTGAGCCGCGAGCCTTCTGGGTTTCTACTGGCAGCAATGACATTATCGGCGAAGTGCTTGCACAGGCGGACGAAGAGACGTATCATCGGCTGACGGCGCTTGTCAAGGGCGAGACGTTCACCACCTTCATTGATACTGGCGTGATTTATCCGCAAATCAAGAGCAATCCCGCTACTATTTATAGTTTTCTGCTGGTGACAGGCTACTTGAAGGCAATGAAAACGACGCCATCCTTCAATGGAGACTTTATATGTGAGGTTTCCTTGCCGAATCGGGAAATTTCTCTCGTGTATAACAAGGAAATTTTGCAGCGGCTGGAGAATATGATTCCGCAGCCTACGGCCATCGCTGTTCAGGAGGCCATCTTCTCCGGCGACAACGCACGATTGAAAGCGCAGATTCAGACGCTTCTGACCCAATCGGTCAGCTGTTTTGACACGGCAGGGGAGAACTTCTATCACGGCTTTATGCTGGGGCTGTGTGCTTTATTGGGTGGTGCTTTCGTGACCTCGAATCGAGAGTCTGGCGATGGGCGTTATGATATTCAGCTGAAACCCACGAAAAAGGGACTTCCGGGGATTCTCATCGAATTAAAAGCGGAGAAAAATTGCAGTGATGAGAAGCTGAAAGTGTTGTCAGAAACCGCATTGCAGCAGATAAACGACAAGAAATACGAAACGGAACTGACCGCCGCTGGGGTCAAGACAGTTTATAAATACGGCGTAGCTTTCATCGGCAAAAAGGTCGAAGTAGCGGTCGGATGAACTTGGAAATCAGGCAGATGACTGATTTGCAGAGCTGTGTAACTTTGAAAATCAGAAAATCTGTATCAGGACACCGACTTGTCTAAAAACGCGGATGCGAACCACACAAAAGTGTGTTAGAATCATATCGTCGAAAGGTGCAGAGAAGCTCCTGTGCACGGCGCGAGGGACTTTTTCGTATCGTCCGATAGAAAAAAACGTGCGCCAAAGAGACACAAAGAAAGGAAATGTATGAGTAACAAAGAAAACCATCGAGAATAGATTCAGTTTTCGGTTCGGCAGAAGCTGAAACACCTGTGTATGTGCTTGGCAACAGCAGGTGAAACTATCCGCGTAACGGTGCAGTAGATAGCGGGGCAATCATGTGCTTCCAAGGAGAAAAGCACAACCATCCCTGCCCTGTCTAAAAACGCGGATGCACACGCTGCAAAAGTGTGATAGAATCATATCGTCTAAAGAGGCAGAGGAGCTCCCGCGCACGGCGCGAGGAGCTTTTTCGTGCCGTTCGATAGAAAAAACGTGCGCAAAAGAGACGCAAAGAAAGGAAATGTATGAGCAACAAAGAAAAACATCGAGAATAGATTCAGTTTCCGGTTCGACAGAGACTGAAACGCCTGTGTATGCGCTTGGCAACAGCAGGTGAAACTATCCGCGTAACAGTGCAGCAGATAGCGAGACAATAACGTGCTTCCAAGGAGAGAAGCACAATCATCACTGTCCTGTCTAAAAACGCGGATGCGAACTCTACAAAAGTGTGATAGAATCATACCATTGAAAGATACAGAGAGGCTCCCGCGCACGGCGCGAGGGGCTTTTTTCGTACCCTTCGATAGAAAAAAACGTGCGCGAAAGGAGCGCACAGAAAAGAAAGGAAACATATGAGTAACCAAGAAACCAAACAGGAACAGATTCAGTTTTCGGCTCAGCAGGAACTGAAACACCTGCGCACCCGCTGCGGGAAGGTGTACGCGCTGGGCAACAACCGTTTCCGGGCGGTGGTGCAGACCACGCCGGTTCACGAGTACGACACGGCGACGCACCAGTGGGTGGAGCTTTCCGCTGAAAAGCGCCAGCAGATGGCTGCGCAGGCGCACAGCCCGATTGCGACGTTCGCGGATAATTCGGCGGATTCCGCCGCGGGCATCCTCGATACCTACGTTAAGGAAGGTTCGCAGCAGAACTTTTCGCACGACGAGCGGCTGTGGATCAGCAACACGAATTACTACGGCAACCGCCTGACTTATCTGAAAGTTGTGGATTTGCCGCGTCTGGGCGCGAATCACTTCATCACGTCCGCGAAACTGTGCGTTCGCAACGTTTACGCACCGACGGCGGACACCGCTATCATGTGCACGGAAGTGCTGGAGGACTGGGATCCGGAGACAATCACCTATGACCACCAGCCGGATGTCAGCGGCGTGTATCAGGACTACTGCCGCGTGCTGAAAAATCAGTATTCGTGGAAAGAGTTCGACGTCACCAGCCTTGCGCGCAAGTGGTATCTGGGCGAAAATCACGGTGTTCAGCTGAGCGCGCCCAAAAGCGAAAGCAGCTTTTCGCAGCTGCATTCGAGCGAAACGGCGAATCAGCCGTATTTCGTGCTGGAATACGCGAGTCTTGCGGGCTTGGAGAGCTATCTGACTTACGACCATCAGTCTGCGGGTTTGGCAGGGACTGGCAGCGTCAGCCTTGTCAACGGCAACCTGATTTTCGCTCACGCGGACACCGCAATGAACGGCAATCGCCTGCCGGTTTCCGTGACCCATTACTACAATTCCTGCGACAGCGACAAAGACGAGTTCGGCATGGGCTATGGCTGGCGGACTTCGCTGCATCAGATGCTGCATAAGGTGCTGTACAATGGCGAAGTGGAGTTCGTGTATACGGATGGCGACGGCACGAAACACTTCTTTAAGAAGAATAAAAATGACCAAAAGAAGTATTCCGACCAGTCGGGTTTGTCTCTGACGCTGGAAGTCGGGGACGAGAACATCACGATTACCGACAAGGGCGACAATGGAATGACGTTCCCGCTGGTGAGCGAGACTCCGACGGAGGATGCGCCGGAAACCGCGAAGGTGCTGATTCAGAAGATTCAGGATGCGGTCGGCAATGAAGTCACGGTGACGGCGGTGGCGGATGCGCCGCTGAAAATTGCATCTGTGACGGACGGCGCGAACCGAGTTACGACGCTCCATTACACGGATGGCCGCTGCGATCGGATTCAGACACCGTGGCAGGATGAAAACAACTGCGTCCGCTTCGACTATTATAATGAAGAAACGCTGTACATTACGCATGAAGATGGTCGTATGAGCAAGTACGAATACGCGCTTGCGAACGGTTATCACCTGCTCGTGTCGGCATCTGCAATTGAAAAGCATGTTGACCAGCAGCCGGATAAGAAGCTGGCGGACGTGACTTACAAGTACAGCAACACGAACGCCATCGACGGACTGCCGCACTGCATCACCCACGCGACCGTAACGGGTACGAAGAACGGCACGACGCTGACTGCGGCGAACGTCTTGTACACCTACGGCAACCATATGGCGCTGGTCAAGGATGAAATTTCCGGCAAGACGCTGCGCTATCACTTCAACGATGACGGCAATCAGGTCAGCGTGGATGACGAGCTGGGCTACGCGATGTATACCCGATACGACCGCACCGACGACAACGCAAATGCGCCGATTAACCACGCAACGGAACGTTCCCGGATGCAGCGAGTGGTTAGAAATTTGCTTCTCGACCCGATGTGCGAGGAAAACAGCAGCGTCTGGGAGAAAAGCAGCACGGGCACGATTACGCGCGACCAGTCTACGCGGCAGTTCGGTCTCGTTTCGTATCGGCTGACGATTTGGTCGAGCGACTGCGTATATGTCCGTCAGGCGGTGACGCTCACTCCGGGCAAGTCGTACACGCTGTCGGGCTATGTCCGATCTGGTGGCCCGCGCGGTGTGATGCGCGTTGCGTACACGGTGGGTAATGAGACGGTCACGCTGGATTCCGAACCGGGCAAGGTGTGGGAAAAGACGGACAACATGCCGTATGAACGTGTGTCGGTGTCCTTCACGCTGCCGGAGAATGCAGAACCTAAGGTTTACTGCATGGCGTACTGCGACATGCAAAACGGCTTCGCGGGCGGCAATTGCTGGTTCGATGCGATGCAGCTGGAAGAAGGGCTGACGCTGAATCATTTCAATATGGTTCAGAACAGTGACTTCTCTGTGACCGGCACGGATGGCAAGCCGAAGGCATGGACGGTTGGCAAAAATGATGCGTCTTATGTTAAAGTGCTGCCTTTGGATGCGCCGAAGGATGAATTTCAGGCACCGGACTGCCTGAAACATGACAATACGCAGAAAATTCGTCTGTCAGGCCGCTATGACCGCACGGTAACATATTACCAGCAGTTCCGGCACTACGGCAAAATCGGCGACCGATTCACGGTGGGCGGCTGGTGCAGTTCGTTCGCGAAGAAGAACGATCCGGACAACTACATCTACTGCCGAATTACCGTTTTGTTTACGGCGGGCAACCCGGACAACGCGAATTGCTACTGGGCGACGGGCGGCTCGGCGGTGTTCAATGCGGAAGAAGGCAACTGGCAGTTCGCGAGTGCGGGCATTGTTGCGCCCAACAACTGCACCTACATCCGTGTGGTGCTGCAAATGAATCGGCAGATGAATTTTGCGGATTTCACCGGCATCTACCTGTATCCGGAAGCGTTTGGCACGCAGTATATTTATGACAAAAACGGCAACCGCAAGACGCGGAAGATGCTCTACGGCGGTCAGGAGAAGTCTGAGTTCGACGATGCGGACAACCTGACGAAGCACACCGCCGCGGGTCGCACGGTGTCCAGCACCTTCCATTACGGCGATACAGAAGAGAAGCAGAAGAAGCATCTGATGCTGAAAAGCATTGCGCCGCTGGGCAGCGTCAGCACGTTCACTTACGATGCGTTCGGGAATCCGCTGACGAGTCAGGTGCAGAATGCGGATGCGAATCTGAGCTACTTCATTCGCGGCGAAACTTCGTACACGGATGACGGCAACTATGCCACGGAGCAGAAGGACGCGCGCGGCAAGATTGTGCGCACGGAAACCGATCCGGAGCGCGGCACGACGATGAGCGTGACCGATGCAAAGGGTCAGACGGTGACGTATGAATACGACAATCTGCGTCGAATTGTAAAAACTTCTGCAAACGTGGGCGCAAAAGAAGGAATTCTGACAGCACATAACGAATATACCTATGACGTAAAGCGTGGGAATCTGGTAGAAATCCGTCACAATACGGACGGGAACGCCGCGAACGACGTGGTGTACAGCTTCGAGCAGGACGCGCTGGGTCGCCAGACGGCGGTCAAGGTCGGGAATCAGACCTTGTCGCAAAGTGTGTATCAGAACGATCTGACGAAGCCGAATTTCGGCACGTTGACCGCGACGACTTACGGCAACGGGGCGAAAGTCAGCAGTCGGTACGATGACTTCAATCGCGTGATGGGGGTGGTCTACGGCGAAGAAACCGCGCCGCGATACGAGTATGACTACAACGCGAAGGGTCAAGTGGTACGAGTCCGCGACAATCTGCTGAATCGGACGACGCAGAGTGAATACGATTTGGCGAATCGCCCGGTGCGCGTGAAGACCGCGGAAGCTGGTCAGCATGTGTATACGGGACAGGTCGCATACGACAACGTGTACGGCAACCTGAGCGAATTCACGGAGAAAGTGGGTGAAAATCGACAGGAATATGGGACGAAATTCGGCTATGATGACGAAAATCGTCCGACGTCGCTGACGTACAGCATTGGTGCGACCACCATTGGGCAGAGCACGACGACCATTGACAAGCTGAATCGGACGACGTTCTCGGCGGTCAAGCTGGGCAGCAAAACGTTCACGAGCGAGTACCATTTCGCGGCGGGCGGATACGGCACCGGCAGCGTGACGAACCTCGTTTCGTCGATTACCCAGCCGGGGTGCAACTGTGGTTACGGCTACGACGACAATGGGAACATCGCGAGTGCGACGCTGAACGGCAAGTGGACGGGCTACACCTACGATGCGCTGGGGCAGCTGGTGCAGGTCAACGACCACAGCGATACCCGCTCCGGCGAAAATGGCACGACTTGGAAGTACACTTACGACCTCGGCGGCAACATCCTGAAAAAGGAACGCTTCGTCTACAACGACACGACGAATCCTCTGGAAACTGTTACCTATACCTACGGTGACGCGAACTGGCGAGACAAGCTCACGGCGGTCAACGGGAACGCCATTGCCTACGATGCGATTGGCAATCCGCTGAATGACGGGACGTGGACGTACACTTGGCAGAACGGTCGGCAGCTGCAAAAGATGCAGAAATCGGGCGTGACGGCGGAGTTCGTCTACAACGCGGACGGCTTGCGCGTGCAGAAAACGGTCAATGGCGTGGCGACGAAGTACACGCTGCACGGCAAGAATATTGTGCATATGACTTCCGGCACGGATGAGCTGCACTTCTTCTACGATGCGCAGAACCGTCCGGCAGTGGTGGTGTACAACGGAGTTCCCTATGCGTATGTCAAGAGCTTGCAGGGCGATATTGTTGCGATTCTGGATGAGAATGGCAATGCCGTCGTCAGCTACGGCTACGATGCGTGGGGCGCGCCGCTGTGGTGTACTGGTGAGCTGGCGGAAACGCTGGGCAAGGTGCAGCCGTTTAGGTATCGCGGGTATGTCTACGACGAAGAAACCGAGCTGTATTATCTCAGAAGTAGATATTATGCTGCTCTTCGTTCAAGAATGCTCAATCATGATTCTCGCCTATTTAAAAACGAAACTTTTGAATTTAATGGCTATGTATATTGTATGAATAACCCTATTGCATATCATGATCCGAGCGGCACTTGCGTATCTTGCGAAACAGTAGACGAAGTTGGTTATCGAAAGACCACCACGGACGACGATTTCAATTCCACTGTAACCCAGGGTATGCGAAATCTATTATATAATGCCGATGACTACTATTATATTAGTGCAAGCAAAAACAATAAAGGCGGTATTGACTGCATTTGGGCGGTAAATAAGGCACTAAACAAAAACACTTGGAAAGTGGTAAATGCCGCTTGGCAATCATATGTGCGTAGCAATACCACACGAGGGCGCATCCTTGATCTGAATGACTTGCAACCGGGTGACATCATCTTCTCCATAGATCATAGGGATCGCAATTATGGAAAGGATGTTAAGGACATTGCACGAATTGATCCCGTAAAAAAGGGTCATATCGGCATTGTTGTTTCGTTCGATTTCGGAGATGGAAATGGTGAAGTTTTAGCAGTTTTCCAATCCTGCAGTGAAAAACTTTATCCTGATAAGTGGACTGCTCTGTTTTATGATGATACAGGTCCTAATATCACCGCTCTGGAGGATAATGACGGAAACAGCAATTGGGCGTTCTATGTACGTCCGAAAAAATAAAATGTAACAGGAGGAGTTGCAGATGAAGAGAGCTTTCTTAACTATTCTATTCTTTATGTCTCTATTGCCATGCATAGTATATGCCGAGGAATTGTTCTTATACATATCCGATGGCCAATGGGGATATGCGACAGACGACGGGACAGTAGTTATCGCTGCATCTTTTTCAGAAGCAACTCCCTTTTACAATGGCGTGGCCAAGGTGCGTACTTCCGTACCGATGGATCATTATTCTTTGATTGATTTTCAGGGGAACGAAATTACTCCCCCTTGCTATGACATCTATGAATTTGATTCAGCTTTTATCTATGCAGTAGATGCTGGAGATGTCCTCTTGTTCGGTTTCTATGACAAACAAAGCGGCTATTTATCGTCAACATATGACGCAATCAAGCTAACAGATCCATATATCAACGAACAAGAATATATTGCAGTCCAGGATAATGACAAGTGGGGATTTGTTCATCGTTCTACTGGTAATGTCATCATTCCTTGCGTATACGATGAAATCGTCGAACCTTTTCAGAACGGTTATGCATTAGTAATCCAGGCGGATCACCAGATTAACGATAACTTTGATAGTATGGACGATTACATCTTAATTAATTCAAACGGAGTCCCTGTGACTTTTGATGACGGGATTGTGCCAATGAGTTGTCCCTCCTCCGTGGGTCTTATAGCTGTTGTCCAAAACGGTTTGTACGGTTTAGCTGATATTTACGGCCGCCTGATGATTGAACCACAGTACGAATATGTCGATTCACCTACAAATGATCGATTTTGGTATCAAAACACGGCTGGTTATTGGGGCGTCTTAGATGAACGTGGTGCAGTGATTGTTGAGCCAAGCTTTTTGCATAACGATCTGTTGTACGGAACACCTCCAGCCTATGTGAATGACTATGCAGTTGTAAGGCTGAAGGATCAGGTTGTCATACTTGACTTGGCCGGTACTGAAACTGTTATCAACCGCGCCCCTAACATCACTGTTGGAAACGTGATTGACGAAGTTCAGATGCTCTCGTACTATGATTCATCAACTGATCGCTACGGATTTTATAATGTTTATGGGTTGATGTTAACTTCGGAATTGTATGAGGATTATTCACCATTAACCAATGGTCTCATAACCGTGAAGCGCGAAGGAAAATGGGGAGTATTGGATAACAATGGTATTGAAATCCTCCCGTGCGTGTATGACGAAATCAATCGTTTCAACAATTCGACTATCTACGTCATTCAAGACAGCACTATATCTTACATATCAATCAGCAAGGGAATATAATATTTCTAGATTATCGTTGCTAACATATCCCCTCGATAGTACATTCTGGCCATTCGTCATACGTCGGGTGGCCTTTTCTATGCCTGAAAATTTTCTTCATTTTCGCGTTTCAGAAACTGAAATTCAGGCAGCCCGGAAAGGCTTGCATTGCCCCGATTCCCAAGTGGACGGCAAAGAAAAAAGTCCTGAACCCCTTGGAATTACTGGGGTTCAGGATTTCAGTTTCTGGTTTTGAATTCGCGAACTTTTCTGCTATGATGAGGCTACGAAGCAACGACAGGAGGTTTGCGGAATGAGTATTGCATGGAACTATCTGGATAAGCGGAGCGCGGCAATGGCGGCGCTGAAAGATTATTGCAGCATGAAGGCGATTCTGGCGACAACGGCGGAGGAGATTGCGAATGTGCGGCAGGACATGGTTCGCATTGGCGGGATGCGCTTCGAGGAGTCGGTGCATGGTGCGCGAAATCCGCAGGCGGGCGAAAACCAGATTCTGCATGGAATTGCGGAAATTGATGTGCTGGAAGAGCGGAAGCGGCAGGCGGAAGAGTTCATGGCGTGGTTTCAGCCCGCGTGGGATGCGCTGGGGGAGGACGAAAAAACGGTGCTGACGATGTTCTATCTATCAGAAAATGGGAAAACAGACGCGATAGAGGAAATCAGCGAGCGGTTTTGCGTGGAGCGGAGCTCCGCCTACAAGAAGAAGGATCGCGCGCTGGCGCACTTGGCGCTGCTGCTGTATGGGAGGTGAAAGGGGAGGAGAAGTTGATAGATGATATTGACAGGACAATCACATTATGTTACAAAAAACATGGAAAACTTTACTGCAAATATATCTAATGCTGATTTTTGCAGCAATAAATGAACTTCAGAATAATCTGAAGCTGAAAGGAGTGGAATTGTGAAAGCAAATGGCAATAGGGTGGTGACAAGAGGCAATTCTGACGCAACAGAGCAGATTAGGAAAACGCGAATGCCCCCAAATACATCACACCTGTTTGCTCAAATGCTGGTCAAAAGGCTAACACTTTTCATATGTACATAATGACTGTGATTGCAAGACCAGCAGCTCAATTGCTTTCTTTGAACAGTCAAAATGTATGTGCGAAAAAGATAAATCCATAGAGCTGTCTGACGGTCAGGATTAGTTCTCAAAAGAGAACTATTTCTGACCGCTTTTTTTGTAACAAAGAGCCGTATGCAGAAACCCTTCGGAGCCGGCATCCCCGAAGGAATTGCCTGATGAAGGATACGGCGCATATCAGCATCAGCCGAGGCAATGGCTGCTGCCAACCAAATGAATGGAGAAATTCATGATGGTAGGCTGCACTGTTCAGTATACCCTTCTTTTGCGATTTTCTCCATTCGAGACAAAGGAATGGAGGAAAAATTGCAATGTCACAAGGACGTTATGTTTGGATTGCAGGGAAGAAAGTATATCTGAATCCGGAGCTGCAGAAGGAATGGGACAAACTCATCAACAAGGAACGTTATAGAGCTCGTCAGGAAAAAATCTGCGGACAGGCGGATTACCGTCGCTGCAATGGGGATTGCTTCGTGTGTCCATGGCGCAAGGAAGGAATTGTTGTTTCGTATGAAACGGAACATTTTGCAGAAGGGTTCGGCAAATATCAACAGGCGCTGCGGCATGGTGCGACGCTTGAAATAATCATGACAGCGCTTGAAGCAGCCAAAAGTTCTATCGCGTGGACGAAAGATGGCGGGCAGTATATCCCCGGCATTAGCAAATGGCTTCAGCGCGAGCCGTGGAGAGAGGCGAATCTACAAAAAGCGCAAAAGGAGAATCAAGAACAGTGGAACTCGCAGTAAAGTGGCTGTCCTTGCTGCATGAACCGGATGCAATCATTGAAATCAGGAGTATAGACCCTAAGCCTACTGTCAGCGGTTATTTTCGTGCGGACAGTCCGCGCATTGCTGCTGAATTGGCAAAGTATCCGAATCGAACGTTTTACCAGTCGCTGAACCCCGTCAAAAGTGCCTGCTATGCGCGTGCTCAGCATGAACGTCTGGTAGAACGTCCGAAGGAAACAACGTCTGACAATGACATCATAGGATTTCAATGGATTTTGATTGATGCAGACCCAGTCCGCCCCAGCGGTGTCAGTGCATCGGCAGAAGAAAAGAAAGCAGCACACGCTGTTGCTGGAAAGACAATGAAGCGGCTGATGGCAACGGGATTCAGCGAGCCAATTGTTGCAGACAGCGGCAATGGCTATCATCTGCTTTTTAAGGTGCATATCAGCACAGATGACCGGCAAGTGGTTGCGGATTTTCTCTCTGTGCTGGACATGTGGTTCAGCACAGACGAGGCAAAAATTGATACGGCGGTGTATAACCCATCAAGAATTACCAAGCTGTATGGAACAATTGCAGCGAAAGGAGCCCATACGCCGGAACGTCCGCACCGACAGAGCTGCATCATCCGCTATCCGGAGCAGATTCGGGAAACACCCATTGCGCTGGTCAAGAATATTGCAGCGGAACTGCATCAAGCGGCGATACCGACAGAAGCTCGGCGTTCCGGCAAAGAAAGCACTTGGGACATTGAGCATTTTCTTTCCGCACATGGCGTGGAGGTGGAGAAAAAAGTAGCCATCAGCAGCGGTACAAAGTACCAATTAGCACACTGCCCGTTTAACGATTCGCATCAGCACGGAGATGCCGCCGTGTTTGCGTACCATCAAGGCGGTTTCGGATTCCACTGCTTCCATAACAGCTGCGCCGGATACCATTGGCATGAGTTCCGGCAGAAGGTAGACCCGGCAGCTTACAGCAGCAGCCCTTATGCAGTAACGCCTGCTGTGCCGACAGCAAAAGTCAGCGCAGCGGAAAATTCTCCACTGCTTGGCAAGGCGAAGGCACGGATGCTGGACTTTGCAGAGATTCCGAATGTAGACCGCAGCAAAATTGTGGTAATTCGGTCACGGCTCAGTTCGCTTGACGCAAAGATAGGGGGATTCAATGCAGGCGAAATGTCCATTTGGAGCGGGGGCAATGCTTCGGGCAAGTCAACGCTTGTCAGTCAGATTGGTCTGGCAGCTGTATCGCAGGGATATAAAGTCGCGCTGTTTTCAGGAGAAATGACGGCATCACGGATACGAGAATGGCTACTGCTTCAAGCAGCGGGCCCAGACTATGTAATGCCTGATCCGCTGAATCCCAATCATTTCTGCCTGAAGCCCGGCATTGAGGCGAAGCTGGATGCTATGCTGACAGGCAAGTTTGCCATCTACGACAATGACTTCGGCACTGATTGGGAAATCGTTATCAGCACAATTTACGATTGGGTTCAGCAGAACGGTGCTTCGGTGGCGATTGTCGATAATCTGATGGCACTGGATATTCAGCTTGGCAATGTGGACAAATATGAGATGCAATCCCGAATTGCCAAGCGGCTCTCCACAATGGCAAAGACGTTGAAAATTCACGTTCATTTTATCTGTCATCCGCGGAAAACAGAAGCATTTCTGCGCAAAGGCGACATCAGCGGAACAGCCGACCTTACAAATGCAGCCGACAATGTGTTTATGGTTCATCGGGTCAATGCTGATTTTATGATGCGCTATCGCTCGGTATATCCCAAACTTGAGATTCAGCCGGATGTGGGAAATGTGGTGGAAATCATGAAAAACCGTGACCTTGGCGTTGTGGATGAGATGATAAAACTCTATTTTGACCGCCGAAGCAGAACTATGTCGGATGTGAAGGGACTTCCGCCGCAGCACGCATGGTCTGAAAAGATTGAGCAGATGCTGATGGAAGGTTTCACGCGGGTCAATCAAGGCGAACTTCCTATGGAATGGCGGTGAGAACATGCATGGCAAAGTGAACGATGATGAATGGGAGATTTTCCGCGATGCGTTCCGCCTGTATGCAGCGCATTGTGATCCGCCGGAGAATCAGGCACAAGATGCCGAAGAATGGTGGCTTTCAATGGTAAAGGACACCAGTGAAAAAGCTGCAAAATGGAATAATCATCCCTTGATGATGCTGCTGTTTCGAGCTGTTACTGAGTATGTTGAGCAAAAAGCAGCAGAAAAAACGCAAAGAACAATGCGAAAATAAATAAAGGAATATCTGGCGGAGGTGCTGGGATGAATCAGAGAAGAAATTGTTCCCATTATGTTTATGGAGAAAAGGAACCGTGGAAAGCGTTTGCGAGTGCAGTGATTGTTCAGGCAGTCAAGGATTTCCGCAGCTGCGGTCGGATGCAGTACGAACTTCGGCAAAAGTTCCGCAGCGAGACAAAGCTGACAGCAGAAGAACGGGACTATCTCACATACCGCATCATGCAGTACAAGCAGAGGCTTGATGAACTGCGAATCTTTTTTCAGTCCGGTCGTTTTGTATTGCTTACTGACATAGATGGTATCCAGCTGCTGAAAAGATTGGAGCGTGAAATTGCATGAGGAAAGCAGTTGCATTTTTGAAAAGGGCAGAAGCAGTTGAACAGAGAATAGATGCCCTTCTCTCGCAGATAGAACTCTACAAAAGCCTTACGCAGCGAGTTACGGCATCTTGGGGAAGCGAATTTACCGCCCATGCGCGCAACGTGGGTGCGAATGAGAATGCGATTATTCGTCTCACGGAAGCACGCAGAGAGTTGGAAAAATTGACACAGGAGTATCGGGATGCCGTTGAAGAAATCACAGCTGTCGTAAACAGCATGGATAATCAGGCGCACCGGATCATCCTCTTGAACTATTATCTTTCTCACATGAATTTTGAGAAAATTGCTGAAAGAATCGGATTAAGCCGGTCGCGCGTGTATCATTTGCACACTCAGGCGCTTGATGAACTGGAAATGCTGCTAAGTGCAAGCAACTGAATAGGGGACAACACGGGCGGCAATCGCGCAAGATAGCAGCAAATAGCATGAAATAGCATCGCGCAGCACAAAACAGGACAAATTAGCAGCGAACAAGACAAATTAGCACGCTTTAGCAACGAAACCTGTGCTATAATAGTAGTGTCGAAAGAGACGAAGGCATTGATGGAGCAATCTGTCGATGCCTTTCTATTTTCCAGAACAGGAGGTGTGAAATATTGACAGGCTGAACCCACCATCAAACAGCAGTGGAGGGCAGGGAAGTTCTGCTGCCACGGATGAACGAGTGCAGGAAGGAGGAAGTGGATGAATCCCACGGTGCTTGCGACTGTAAATCAGAAAGGAGGGGTAGCGAAAACGACCAGCTGCATCAACATAGGTGCAGCGATGGCACGGGAAGGAAAAAAGGTGCTGCTGGTGGACACTGACCCGCAGGCCAGCATGACCATCAGCCTCGGCAATCAGCAGCCGGATCAGCTTGCGCCCACAATCGCAGACCTGATGACCAAGGTCATGAACGACATCCCGATTGCGCCGGGCGAAGGCATACTGCATCATCCGGAGGGAATTGACCTGCTGCCCGCTAATATCGCGCTGGCAGGAACGGAGGTGTCGCTGGTGAATGCAATGAGCCGCGAAACCATCTTGAAGCAGGTGCTTGCCCGCAATCGGCAGGACTACGACTGCATCATCATCGACTGTATGCCGTCGTTGGGGATGCTGACCATCAATGCGCTGGCGGCAGCAGACCGTGTAATCATCCCGGTGCAGGCGCATTACCTGTCCGCCAAGGGGCTTGAGCAGCTACTGCAAACCATTGCAAAGGTACGTCGGCAAATGAATCCCAAGCTGGAAATCGACGGCATCCTCATGACGATGGTGGATGGGCGCACGAACAACGCCAAGGAAATCACGACGCTGATTCGGGAGACTTACGGCAGCAAAATCAAGGTGTTCGAGACGGCGATTCCGCATTCCGTCCGCGCGGCAGAAGCGAGCTTGACCGGGAAGAGTATTTTCGAGTACGACCCCGGCGGCAAGGTGGCGCAGGCGTATCGTGCGCTCACGAAGGAGGTGCTTCAGCTTGAAAAGCAGCGGCAGAAAGCCAAGTCTGACCTCCTACGATGAGATTTTCTCCACGGAAGCCTCACGCCAGCAGGAGCAGATTCAGAGCCTTGTGCTAAGCGAACTTCACCCCTTCAAAGATCACCCGTTCCGCGTACTGGACGATGACCGGATGATGGAAACGGTGGAGAGCGTGAAGGAGTATGGGGTGCTGGTGCCGATTATTGCCCGGCCGATGGCGGACGGCGGATATGAAATTGTGTCCGGGCATCGGCGGAAGCGCGCCTGTGAGCTGGCAGGGCTGAACGAGATTCCCGCCATTGTCCGTGATTTGGACGATGATGAAGCTGTCATCATCATGGTGGACAGCAATTTGCAGCGCGATAACATTCTGCCCAGCGAACGTGCAAAGGCGTATCAAATGAAAATGGAAGCTATGCGCCGGAAAGCTGGACGTCCATCCAAAGAAAATTCCCGACAAGTTGTCGGGAATTTTGAAATGGCAGATGTAATCGGTAAGGAGACGGGAGAAAGCGGACGACAAGTCCAACGCTTCATTCGCCTGAACAACCTTGAGCCGCCGCTCATTGATAAGGTGGATGCGGGCAAACTCGCCTTTACCCCTGCCGTGGAACTTTCGTACTTGAAGCCGGAAGAACAGCAGTGGCTGGATACCGCCTTGGAAAACACGCAGCAGACACCGTCCCTCTCGCAAGCCCAGCGCATGAAGCGCGAAAGCAAACAGGGCACGCTGTCGGAACAGGGCATCATGGAAATCATGACGGAGAACAAGCAGACGATTCCTGTCAAGGGGTCTGTCGTGCTGCCGCAGGAAAAGCTGACCAAGTATTTTCCACGTTCCTACACGACGGAGCAGATGGAAAAGGTAATTTTCAAGCTGCTGGATTACTGGATGCGGAAGCGGCAAATGTCGCAGGAGCGATAAAGACGCATGAAACGAAAACTGGATATTCTGCTGATGGTCATGTTTCTGTTCGGAAGCATGATTTTTCTTTGCCCAATTTTCGGGCAGATAAAGGAGGTCGAAGAAGATGACCGTGTATACACGCGCATGTCCGCACAGGTTAAGCCCCTTCAACAGGCTTCGGGACTGGTGGAGGATGCGCCATCCCCCGCGGCAGCCGCCGTGCAGACTGTGCTGCCCCCGCTGCTGGAAGTGCCGCTGCCGGAGAAAACCGCTGTGCCCGCTGCCACGCCGCCCTCCGCACGCCCGGCTGCTTCCGACACTGCCCCGCCAGCACAGGCAGAGCGGACAGCAAATCCCCGCAGTGTCGATGTAGAAGCATGCGTTGCGCAGAATCCGGATTTTGCCGCATGGCTTACCATTCCGGGTACGCCGGTGGATTATCCGGTTGTGCGGTCGAACAGGACAGACTACTATCTGACGCACCTGTTCAGCGGCGAAAACAGCAAGCTGGGATGCCTGTTCTCGCTGCCGTCGGCGGATTATCAGACACCGAGCAGGAACATTGCCATCTACGGGCATCACCTGAGCCATAGCGACGCGATGTTCAGCAGCCTTGTGCAATACAAGGATTCGGGCTACTGCGCCGCGCACAGCATCATTCAGCTGGACACGATTTACGGCGAACGCACCTATCGGATTTTCGCCGTCGTCAACATGCAGGTTGGTGACTGGGATGCAGCGGCGGCTGATTTTGCCAGCGGACAGGCGTTTCAAGCGTATGTAGACCGCGCACGAGCCAAGGCACTGTACGATTCAGGCGCGGCAGTCGGTGCGGATGACCACATTCTGACCCTGATTACCTGCGACCGCAGTGCGGGCGGTGCAAGCGGCCGTCTGATTGTGCTGGCAGTTCAAGAATAGGAGGAGCAAATGAAATTGAAATCCAAATTGAAACGATTTGCATCATTGGTGCTGTCTGCGGCATTGGTGCTGACCTGCATTCCGCTCTGTGCGGCAGCAGAAGAAGCAGCCACACCCTCGGACATCACGGGAACGGAAGTCATTGTGCTTCCGGCAGAGGAACAGGCGCTTCCACCCGTGGAGGAAGCGCCTGACGAATCCGCATCCGATGCGCCGGATGAGCCGTCCCATGACGAAATGCTCCCCAATTCGGAGGAGGAAAGTTCGTCGGACGACCGTCATCCTTTGCAGGCGGCGATTGAAGAACATGGGTATGTCTACGTCCGGACGGTGCGGGCAGTCAGCGTGTACGCCAGCGCAGAATCGCAGGAGCGCATTGTTTATGCCGCGGCTGATGATGCGTCCATTCTGCTGGCGACGGCGTTTTTCAGCGGTCATCAAGCCGTGCAGGTCTGGTTTCTGGATGCGGAGCAGCAGACCATCTGCGGCTTTGTACCGGCAGCGTCGCTGGATACCCGCTATTTGACGGATGCGGATGTGTCGGGCATCGCCGACGTGCCATCCTGCGACGGAATGACTACCTTCGGTCAAAAGCGATTGTTCGTGGTCAATGGCAGCCGCCCGGAAGAAGCATCTGATGAAGAAGAAACGCCCGCGGATGCACCTTCGCAGGACGCGCCGCACCAAGAATCGAATCTGCCCGAAGCGGATGAAAGCGGTGATTCGGAGCAGCCGGATGATGCAGAATCGCCGGATGCTTCGGTACATCCAGAAATCAGCAGCGAAGAAGAAATCGACGAAACGGTGCCGCCTGTAAATCCCGGCGATTTTGTCAGCGTCAGTACGGACACGCGCGTCTTTTCTGCGGTGGATGATGATGCGTCCGAAGCGTATTTTTCCAGCGAGTATCAGGGCAATTTCGTCAAAGCAGCTGCGGTGAAGGTAGTAGATACTGCGGAAGATGCTTCGGGGATGGCATGGTATCAGGTGCACTTCCTGTACGGCGATTCTTTCCCCAGCGGCAAGATGAAGTGGACGGCTGACGAAACGGTGTGGGTGATGGCGGCGGAAACTGACGAAACGGATGCGGATGCCTGCACGGTGACGGATTTCGCGTATCCCAAAGAAATGCTGCGCCTGCTCCGGGAAATGCAAACGTATACCGCAGAAACGGATGGATTCAGCCTGAAGAATATTCATGGCAAAATCGGCAGCTTTCAGGCGGGACAGTCGGGGCTGCAAGGAAGTTCCGGCAGGGACGCGGCGTATCCCCAGCTGGCGAAATCAGCATCGCACGGCACGATTTATGCGACACCGCACTATCTGGAAAACTTCCCCGTGTACTGCCTTGAACATACGCTTTCCGGCCCCGGCGAAGGGTCGGGCGCGAACAAAACAGAAACCGGCCCGTATGCGCTGCTGGATATGGAGGCGTTCGTAAACACCGCAGAAGGCGGCGGCGTGAACGGGGTGCGATTCAAGGCGCAGACCATGCACGCCATCGGCTGGGTGCTTCGGCACACCTACCCGTTTATGGTGCTGGATCGCAGTGATGCAAACAACGAAGTGTGGAGCCGTGTCGCGGGTCAGTTTGCTATTCGCGAGGTGATTAAGCAGCTGGAAGGCGCGCAGTACGTCCGCAGTTATTGGGACATGGATAATTTCTACGCCTTCTCCGGCGGCGCCCCGGAAGTGTACTTGACCTATGCCCGCTGGCTGGCGAAAAACGCGATTGCACACGCAAAAATCACCGGGAAAATCACCGTCAGCGGTCAGCGCATCCAAGCGTCAGACGGCGGCTATATCGGTACGGTTACGCTGACGACGGATGCGGATTTGATTCGGATTTCCAAGGCAGCGGGCAGTATCACGGGGAACAGCGGCGGTTCGGATGAAGCGTACTACTATGTCAAGAGCGGCGATACCATCCGGATTTTGTCGGACAAAAGCAGCTTCTCCGTTTACATGGAATCAATCGCGTCCAGCGCGGAAGAAGCAGGCTTTCTGGTCGGAATCCCCAGCGCCTCCATCCAGAAAGTGCTCGTCCCGATAGAGGGAACGCCATACCCGCTGCAATCCGCCGTTGTCACGTTTGAACTGCTGTATGGCACGGTGTTTGTGACCAAGCAGTCCATGGACGGCATTTTGCTGCAAGGCGCGGTGTTTGAGCTGCTGGATGAATCCGGCGCGGTGCTGGCAGAAGCAGTGACGGATGCGCAGGGGCGTGCCGTTTTTTCCGGGATTGCACCGGGACGCTATCAGGTTCGCGAGAAAACCGCGCCGCAGGGGTATCGGCTGTCGGTTGCCTCGGCGCAGGAAATCATGGTGACGGCGGGGGCAGACACGGCGTGCATGTTCATCAACGAGCGCATGATGGGTATCATCCGGGTCATCAAGATGGACAGCATGACGGGAAAACCGCTGCCCGGTGTCACGTTCACGGTGACGAGATTGACCGCGCCTGCATCGGACAATGCTTCCAACATTGGCAAGGTTGTCGCAACAATTACGACGAATGCGGATGGCATCGCACAGACCGAAGCGCTTCCGTGGGGAGAATATCGAATTGCGGAAACCAATGCGCTTGAAGGCTATGTGGATACGGACTTTGTGACCATCGTTCAAATCAAATAACAGGAGGAAGAAAAATGAAGCAGATGAAGCAATGGATGCACTGGGTGCTTGCGCTGGTGCTGCTGGTGATGAGCCTGTCTGTTCCGGCAGCAGCGGCGGAAACCATCACGGTGAATGTAACCAACACGCCCGTGCGCGGCAGCGTGGCGCTGGAAAAGACCGGCTTGCAGCTGGTGCGCTTTACGGACGAGCAGGACGAATGGGGCAACACCGTTATGAAGCCTGTTTATCAGCAGGGGTATTTGACGGGCGCTGTGTTTGAACTCCGCGCCGCAGCGGATGTTGTCGGCAAGGAAGGGACAGTTTTCTACAAGCAGGGAGAGCTGGTGGAAACACTGACCACCAGTGCAGACGGCGCGGTGAACTCAAAACTGCTGCCGCTGGGCAGCTACTGCTTGCAGGAAGTTTCCGCCCCGGACGGCTATCTGCTGGATGATACCCCGTATCCCTTCACGCTGACGGCGGCAGGCAAGCAGACGGCAGTGGTGGAAGTGAAAGTGTCCGCGGTCAACACCTATCTGCCGATTCGGGTGACGCTGCACAAACAGCAGGAAGCAATTCGAGTGGATGAAACGGCGGACGGCATGATTCGCTCGTCCATCGAGACAGTTCCCGGCGAAGGCTGCGTGTTCGGCTTGTTCAATGCAGGGGTGATTGCCTACGGCGACAGCCAGAAGCTGCCTGCCCATACGCTGATGGCAACTGGCATCACGGATGCCAAGGGCAATTTGACATTCTCCGGCATGTATCCGCATGGCGCGTATTATGTCAAAGAACTGTCCGCGCCGGATGGCTGGCTGCTGAATACCGAGCAGTACCCGGTGCAGCTGACACCCGAAAACATGGATGCAGCGGAGGAGGCAATCGCAATCACGCTGGATGCGCCTATCCTGAACCGCCTGATTTATACGCCGGTGACGATTACCAAGCGGGACGTTGCCGGCAAGGAACCGCTGCCCGGTGCGCTGATTGAAGTGTACGATGCGCAGGGCAGCACCATTTACCGCGCGTATACGGATGAAAACGGTCAGCTGCCGGATATTCCGCTTGTTCCCGGATCGTATACGTTCAAGGAAACCTATGCGCCGGAGGGGTATGCGCTGAATGTGGCGGTAAAAACCTTCACGGTGACAAGCGAAGGAAAAATCATCGGGGAAACCGAAATCCGGGATGAAATCAACAAGATTCAGCTGAAAAAGGTCAAGGAGAACGGCGAGCCGCTGCCCGGCGCTGTGTTCGGCATTTACGATGCCAACAACACGCTCGTGCAGCAGCAGACTTCCGATGACAGTGGTTATCTGACCTTCTCGAAACTGGGGTACGGCACTTATACCATCCGGGAAATTCAAGCGCCTTACGGCTATCATCCATCCACCGGCGAATGGCAGGTGACGATTGACGGCACTTATCAGAACCCTGTGCAGATTCTGACGACGGTGGTCAATGAGGATGCGCCCGGCTGGATTCGGGTCATCAAAACGGATGCACTGGACGGTCATCCCATTGCGGGCGTTCGCTTCGACATCTACGCCTTGAATGAGGACGGCAGCACGGGCGACTTGGTGTCCACCATGCTGACGAACGACGACGGCGTGGCAATGTCCGAAAGTCTGCTGGTCGGCGACTACATGGTCAAGGAGCATGAAGCGCCCGTCGGCTATGGAAACAGCCTGTGGAGCGAAAAAGTGACCGTCGTCATGGCCGAAACCGTGGAGCGCAGCGTGACGAATATCCCCATGCAGGGGCAGGTTCGCATTGTTAAGACGGACGCGGAAACGGGCGGAAGTCTGGCTGGCGCAGTCTTTACGGTCATCCGCGTGAGCGGCTTGCCTTCGCATGGCAAGGAAGGGTGCGGCGAGGTTGTGGCGGTCATCACCACGGATGCGGAAGGGGTGGCAGTCACGCCTGTGCTGACGTGGGGCATCTACGAAATCCGCGAAACCACCGTGCCGGACGGGTATCTGGACAGCGGCTGTGTCGTTACCGTTTCGATTCCCGGCAATGCTGACTGACAAGAAAAACGGGAGGCATCCATGAACACAAAACGAAACATCCTGCCCATGCTGCTGGCGGCATTGCTGCTCTTCTGTCTGCCGATGGCATCGCTGGCGGAGGACGTACCCATTCAGAACGTCAGCATCCGCAATACGCCTATCAAGGGGCAGATTCTGCTGGAAAAGACCGGGCAGATGCAGACGACGGGTGAACAAGGGTATTTGAAAGGCGCGGTATTTGAAATTCGGGCGGCGGAGGACATTGTCGGGCAAGACGGCACACAGTGGTATTCATGCGGCGAGCTGGTCGCCACGATGACCACCAGCGGCGAAGGCGTGGAGAAAAGTCCGCTGCTGCCGCTGGGAAAATACACGGTCAAGGAAATCAGCGCTCCGTCCGGGTATGTGCTGGATTTGACGACGTACACCGTAGAAATTCAGGCGTCGGATCAGGAAACGCCGATTGTTTCCGCTACGGTTTCTTCAATCAACCATCCCGCCGAAATTCTGCTTCAAAAGACCGAGGCGGATGGAAAGGCACTGTCAGGGGCGCAGTTCGTGCTGCTGGATGCGGATGGATGCGAAACGGCATCGGCTGTTTCGGATGCAGACGGGCTGGTGCGCTTCCGCTTCGTTCCGCAGGGGCAGTACACCATTTGTGAAACGTCCGCGCCGGATGGGTATCTGCTGAACCGCAGCGCAATTTCGGTGACGGTAACGCCGAACTGGACGAATGCGGAAGAACCGATAGCGACGATGGTGAATCAGCAGAAGAAAATCCAGTTTATCAAGGTGGATACAGCCGGAACGCCGATGGCAGGCATTCTCTTTAAGCTCATCAACGCGGAAACAGGCATTGTAGCAGAAACGGCTGTCAGCGACGAAAACGGTGCGTTTGCCTTTACAGCATTTGATTATGGCGTGTGGACTGTCCATGAAGCGGCTGCCCCCAGCGGTTACAGCCGCATGGCGGACTATCGCTTCCAAGTGGATGACAGCTGGTCGGGAACAGCGCCGGTGCTGCTGGTAAACATTCCTGATTCTTATGCGTTCATGAAAGTGGGTGCCGATGGCAAACCGCTGCAAGGCGTGAAATTTGCCCTGCGGGATGCGGACGGCAATCTCCTGCAAACGCTGGAATCCGATGAGAACGGCATTGTCCGCGCCGAGCACTTGCAGAACGGCACTTATTATTTGCAGGAAACAGAAACGCTGAAAGGATACACCCTGAGCGGCGATGTCCGGAAGCTGGTCATTGACGAGCACTACAAGATTCCCGAAGAAATGCCGCAGTGGGTCAACTACACGACGATTCAGACCGGCGTGCAGCTGGCGGCATCGGGGGTGATGCTTATCGGCATTGCCCTGATGCTGATAAGCGGCACCATGCTGCTGATGCGCAGACGGCGAAAGGCGTAAGCGAATGGTGTATCATCAAAAGCTGTTTCTGCGCCGCTTGGAAGTCCCGCCTTGGGCGGCGCGCTGCACTTTTTCATGACGGAGGCTTCCAATGCAGGAAGAAATCGAAAACAAAACGCTCTCCCTCATCATCAATACCAGCAAATTCACTGAAAGGACATTGGCGACGGCGTTCGCGAAAGCGCTGAAACTCGGCTGGAATAAAGCCAAGGTGCATTATCAAGCGAAACCGCAGGGCAGGCAGAGCGTGAAGCAGCTCATCGGGCAGAATCAGGGCGTTGAGCAGACTGCACTGGCTGACCGGCAGGAGGTGAAGGCGTTTGAACGATACGCCCGCCAATATGGGGTGGATTATGCCATTCATAAAGGCACTTCCGACAGCGGAAAAACGCGCTATCTGGTGTTCTTCAAAGCTCGCGACCGTGCTGCCATTGATCAGGCAATGCGCGCGTATGCAATGGATTTTCTGGCGAAGCGGAAGGAGCAGCGGAATGTTCAGCCGCAGCTGGATACGGCATCCCCCAGCAAACAGAAGGAGCGCAGCAGGCAGAAAGGGCGGGAAAGATGAACACTGCCGCATGGGAAAAACGTCTGCTGCTGCATCTGCCCTACGGGGTTATTGGACTTGCCGCGGCGAAGCTGAGTGAAGCATGGCGGCTGTCAGCCGGGACGGATTTTTCCGCGAAATTCCTGCACCTGCGGGATGGCGTGGCAATGGCGTTCCGAAACGGACTGTCCGGCTTTGTGCCCCTTGACCTGCTGATTGGGTTTCTGTGCGGATGCGCACTGTGCCTGCTGGTACATGCAAAACGCAGGAATGCCAAGAAGTATCGGCACGGCGAAGAATACGGCGCTGCCCGCTGGGGAAAGCCAAACGACATTGCGCCGTTCGTGGACGCTGACCCGTGGAACAACATCATCCTGACCCAGACGGAGCGCCTGACCATGAGCAGCCGCCCGGCGAATCCCAAAAACGCACGGAACAAGAACGTACTGGTCATCGGCGGTTCCGGCAGCGGCAAAACACGCTTTTTCATCAAGCCGAACATCATGCAGTGTACCAAAACGAAGGGGTGCTCTCTTGTGATTACTGACCCCAAGGGGACGCTGATTACGGAGTGCGGAAAGATGCTTGCCGCTGCCGGATATGACGTGCGGGTTTTCAATGTCATCAGTTTCAAAAAGTCCATGCACTACAACCCGTTTGCGTATATCCGAAGCGAAAAAGACATTTTGAAGCTGGTGACGGCGCTCATAGCAAACACAAAGGGAGAGGGCAAAGGCGGCGACGACTTCTGGATTAAGGCGGAAACGCTGCTCTATATGGCGCTGATTGGCTACATCCACTACGAACTTCCGCCCGCGGCGCAGAATTTTACGACGCTGATTGACATGCTGAACAGCATGGAAGTTCGCGAGGAGGACGAGGAATACCGAAATCCTGTTGACCTGATGTTTGAAAAGCTGAAAGCGGAAAAGCCGGAACACTTTGCAGTGCGGCAATATGCCAAATACCGGATGGCTGCTGGCAAGACCGCCAAGTCGATTCTGGTGAGCTGCGGCGCACGGCTTGCGGTGTTCGATATTCAGAAATTGCGGGAAATTACGGCTTATGACGAACTTCATCTTGATACGCTGGGAGATAAGCGGACTGCACTCTTCCTCATCATGTCCGACACGGATGCCAGTTTCAATTTTCTGATTAGTCTGGCGTATTCGCAGATGTTCAACTTGCTTTGCGAAAAAGCGGATGATGTGTATGGCGGCAGACTGCCTGTCCATGTGCGCTGCCTGCTGGATGAGTTCGCCAACATTGGGCAAATCCCGAACTTTGAGCGCTTGATTGCGACCATCCGAAGCCGAGAAATTTCGGCGTGCATTGTGCTTCAGGCGCAGTCTCAGCTCAAAGCGATTTACAAGGACAGTGCTGATACAATTGTCGGCAACTGCGATACGCTGCTCTTTCTGGGCGGCAAGGAAAAGACGACGCTGAAAGAAATGGAGGAACTGCTTGGGAAAGAAACAATCGACACATTCAACACCGGTGAAAGCCGCGGGCGCGAGGTATCGCACTCTCTGAACTACCAGAAGCTCGGAAAATCGCTGATGACGATGGACGAATTAGCCGTTATGGATGGCGGCAAGTGCATCCTCCAATTGCGCGGTGTGCGCCCGTTTTTATCCGAAAAATACGACATTACCAAACACCCGAACTACAAATATCTGTCTGATTTTCATCCGAAGAACGCTTTCCATATCGAAAAATACTTGTCGCATCAGCTGAAACTGCGGCTGGAAGAAGAATTTGACGCTGTCGAAGTCGAGGTCAGCGGCACGTCCGAGGAAGAGGAAGCGCTTCTGGATGAATGGGCAGAGGAGCTTCAACAGCAGGCTGCCGAATCTGGCGGCCTTTTCTAATCCCAATATATGAATATGGAGGTATATTTCTATGGCATTTTTCTCGTCTGCAGTGACGGTACTGCAAACGCTTGTGATTGCCCTTGGCGCGGGTCTGGGCATCTGGGGTGTCATCAACCTGCTGGAAGGGTATGGCAACGATAATCCCGGCGCAAAGTCCCAAGGCATCAAGCAGTTCATGGCTAATTAAAGGTAACAAAAAGAAAGGAAAAGCACAATCCAGACGGTATCAGCGGCAGGCTACAAGAATAAATTGTGATTTCACAAGATTGGTGCTATAATAAGAGAAAAGTTCCTGCCGGGGCAGCCGCCCCGGTGGTATGGATAGAAAGGCAGGAAAACAATATGCACATCAGCTATAAACCACTCTGGCACACACTGTTAGAGCGTGATATGAGAAAAGAGGATTTAAGGCTTGCCGCTGGTATGACAACAAATATGATTGCCAACATGAGCAAAGAGGGAAAGCACATCAGCATGGATACATTAGCCCGTATCTGCGAAACGCTGAATTGTGAGATTACCGATGTGATTGAGTTAGTACCAGACGAGCCTGCTTCCACAGGAGGTAAGAAACATGAGCGAATTGAAACCAAGAATAACGGAAAACGGAATTGATTATATCCTTGTCGGAGATTACTACATCCCAGACTTGAAGCTGCCGGAAGAACACCGCCCCATCGGAAAGTATGGACGGATGCACCGGGAATATTTAAGAGAAGTCCACCCAGCCAGATTGAACACATTGATACTGACCGGAGAATTGTGGACATATCTTGCAGACCTGAACGAACAGGCACAGGAACGGTTAGACACCATCATGGAGCAGATGAAAGCCACCGAGGGCGTGACCGAGGAATTGAAGCGTACCCGTCAAATGGAATGGGTGCAGCGTTGCAATAACATTCACAACCGGGCAGAAGAAATTATTTTGCATGAGATGGTTTATTCATAAACGGTATGTCAGAATGACAATTACAAACTGAAAGCTGAAGGAGAGGAAATTTATGAACAAAACCTTAACCCATAGTATGAAATCCTATATAACAATTTTTTTGGTTGGTATTTTAGTCGGATGTATTTGCAGGCTTACAGATTATTGCCCAGCTGATACATTATGGAGTTTTTCGTCAATTCAAACACTATTGGGATTTTGGATTATTACCAATACCATCATTGTTTTAGCAAGTACTTCAAACATTTGTGCAGGGATTAGTTCGTTTTTATATATGTTTGGAATGACATTGAGTTTCTATGGATTACAAGCAATATTAGGAACATTCATACCTTTATTTTCTGGTGGTTTTCGTACTTCACTATTTATATTATTTACTATTTGTTCAATCCCTTGTGCAATAGCAGCGTTTATCTTATATTACTGGAATAAAGAACATATTTTTAATTCTATATTATATTCTCTGCCAGTAGGTGCTTTAGCCGCAGAAGCAATTGTAATTTTTATTTACTTTTTAGGGCATCATACATTCCTATTTCAGTTATTGATGGATGTAATAGGAGTGCTAATTTTTCTTTTCATGTTCTATAAAAAAGCAAAAAGTAAGAAGCTTTTTCTAATCGCTTCGGTAATTAGTGCTTTGGTATTTTACTTTGTTTTTCCATGGTAATATGAAATTATAATATACAACTTACCACTTCAAAATTTCAACTGAATAACCACAGCACGAACCGCTGCTACATGGAAGCCAACAAACCATGC
>ENA-UONV01000722-UONV01000722.1-human-gut-metagenome-genome-assembly--contig:-CS4-NODE-722-length-35013-cov-16.730562_pt1 | contig 35013 bp, 34 predicted proteins | sample MGYA00242461_ERZ724008 | MGnify/ENA metagenome assembly ERZ724008 | reverse complement strand
AAAAAATAGCGTTCGTTGCGACATATGTCGCAACGAACGCTAAAATTTTATGTTTTAAACCACAACGAGATACGCAAAATATCCGCAGTAGCACAACAGCATCGTAATGCCGGTTATTCTGCCTATGCCTTTCTTTATGAGGCAGGGTATCCACAAAAGGAGCAGAGCGCCGAACGCCACGCCCGTGTCTATAAGGAAATTCTGCGCGAAAGGAACGGGGGTTATCACGGCGGCAAGACCTGTTATGAAAAGTATATTGAACAGGTTGCTTCCCACGATATTGCCTATCGCAATGTCGGCATTCTTCTTGATTGCCGCAACTACCGATGTGAAAAGTTCGGGCAACGAAGTGCCGAGCGCCACGACCGTAAGGCTGATAAATCTGTCGCTCACGCCCATTTTTTCAGCGAGGTATGTTGCCGAGTCCACGGCGAAATCGCTTCCGAAAATTATAAGGGCAAGTCCGAGAGCTGTTAAAAAGAGCGATAAGAGCAAAGGTTTCTGTTTTTCACCTTTTTCCTCGTCCGCCGTATCTGCGGAAAGAGCGCCTTCGTTCGTTCCTGCGCTTTCAACGCCTGCGGCTTCGTCCTGAAGCACGCCTGCATTTTCGGGCAAAGGCCGGGCTATCGCTCCCTGCGCAATGGAAGCCTGCTCGCGCTTATTTATGTTCTTCCTCGCAACGATGAAGAGGTAAGCCATGTAAGCTATGAAAATTACCAGGAAGGCTATGCCGTCCCATAGACCTATCGTACCGTCCAAGCCGAGGACGAAAAGAAGAACTGTTGCGACTATAACTACGGGAATATCTACAAAAATCGTGTCTTTCTGCACGCAGAGAGTGGTTATTGCCGAAGACAGACCGAGGATTATAAGCACGTTAAGTATGTTGCTTCCCACGATGTTGCCGATAGTAATATCGGCGTTGCCGCCTAAAGCCGCGCTTATCGAAACTGCCGCTTCGGGTGCGCTCGTTCCCATTGCGACTATTGTCAGACCTATAATAATCTGGGGGATTTTAAGTTTTGTGGCGATGCCGCTGGCACCGTCAACAAAGAAATCCGCGCCCTTTGTAAGGAAGACAAAGCCCAATATCAGCAAGAGAATATTGCCAAAAATATCCATAATTGCGTTCCTTTGTAAAGATTTTTTAAAAAAATAACGACAAAAGAGATTATAACATAAGTCCGCCGTCAAAGCAACAATTAATTTGTAAAATTTTTCTATAATGATTTTATACGGCGTTTATAAAAAAGGATTAATTTGAACTTGTATGGAAAATGAAATCAGGTATTATTCGGACGAAGTCCGCGACGACTTCGCTGGTACGGGCATAAAAACTCAGCCTCTGCCCGAAAATTTCAAATATCACTCGCGCAATCCGCTTGTTGCGGTAAGGCGTTTTTTCGTTTATCGGGTTCTCGCCACGCCATTGACCTTCATATACACCAAACTCATAAGGCGCATTAAGTATGTCAACAAAAAGTGCATGAAAGGTTACAAAAACCGCGGTTGCTTTATCTACGGCAATCATACGGCGTTCGTGTGCGACGCTTTCAATCCTACGGTTTTATCCTTCCCCAGACCGGCAAAAGTAATGGTAAACGAGGATACTACTTCTATAAATGGCATCCGCTGGGTGGTAATGGACGCCGGCGCGTTGCCCATACCGTCAAATCTGCACCTCATGTCGGCGTTCAACGACGAAATAACGCGCGCGATAAACAAAAAATACTGGGTGGCAATCTATCCCGAAGCGCACATCTGGCCGTATTATTGCGGAGTGCGCAATTTTCCCGCCGTGTCTTTCCGTTATCCCGTAAAACTCGGCGCGCCCGTCTTTTCGTATACCATGACGTTTTCAAAGCGCAAACATTCGGACAAGCCCAAAATAACCGTTTACGTAGACGGACCTTTTTTTGCGGACGAAAATCTTCCGCTTAAAAAGGCACAGCAGCAACTCCGCGACAGCGTGTATCTTACAATGAAGGCTCGCGCAGACGCTCACTCGGACTATGAATACAAATATTCCTACGTCCGCCGCACTGAAGACGAGGTTTTGTCCGAAGTTGCCGCCGCTCAGTCGGAAAATACCGATTGCGCCGCGGCGCAAACTGCCGTCCCTGTCAACGAAGGCGAAAATCCGAAAAATGGCGCGTTGTCCGAAGCGGCTCAATCTTAAAAGCCTGAATTCTTTGCACGGCAAAACCCGCCTGTCGGCTTTAAATGATGTAATAACTGTATTAATCCGACAGACGATAAAATTTTTGACGCTTTTTGTCTGAAAGATAAGAATAATTAATAAAATAAGCGATTATTTTAATAAAACAAGCAAAAAACGACCGCCCGTTCGGGCGGTCGTTTTTTTGTATAAACTGTATTATTTGTATTTACTGTATTATATTTTGCAGTACGTCCTTCATGTCGAAGAAGCCGCATTTTTTGCCTGCAATCCATTTAGCGGCTTTAATTGCGCCTGCCGCAAAAACGCGCTTGGAGCGGGCGGAGTGGGATATGGAAATTATTTCGTCCTCGCCTGCGAACATTATTTCGTGTTCGCCCACGATAGTTCCGCCGCGAACGGCGTGAATGCCTATTTCTCTGCCGCGCTTGCCCGTCTGACCGCTTCTGCCGTCCACATAGGGCTTTTTGTCCTCAAAGACTTCGTTTGCCGCGTCTGCGAGCATGAGCGCCGTTCCGCTGGGTGCGTCCACTTTCTGGTTGTGGTGGCGTTCTATTATCTCTATGTCGAAGTCCTCGCCGAGAACTTTCGCGGCTTTTTTTACAAGCTCAACCATGAGGTTGACGCCGAGCGAAAAGTTCGCCGTCTTGAATACCGCGGTCTTTGAGGAAGCGTCCTTGATTTTCTGCAGCTGTTCTTGGGTGTATCCCGTCGAGCCTATTACGAGGGGAATGCAGTTTTTGGTGCAGAAAGCAATTTCGTCGTCCAGAACGGCGGGGGAGGAAAAGTCTATCACGGCGTCAACTTTTATGTTTACGTCTTTAAAGGAGGCAAAAACGGGCACGCCGTACATTTCTCCGCTCTTAACGTCCACGCCGCAGGCAACTTTTGCCTGTTGGTCGCCCGAAAGCAGACTTACAAGGTTTGCGCCCATTTTTCCGCCTATTCCGCATATCAGAAAGTTCAGCATATTTTCAACCCCGCGGCTTTAAGGCATTTTTTCATCAGCTTTTTGTGTTCGTCCTCGAGTTCGGTGAGCGGCGCTCTGGGAATGCCTGCGTCCAGACCTATCATGTTGCAACCAGCCTTTACGGGTATGGGATTTACTTCCACAAAGCAAGCGTCGATGAGGGGGAGAATTTTTTCGTGAATTTTATTGGCTTTTGCAAGTTTGCATTTTGCCATGAGGTCGGCAACCTGCTTAATCTGTGCGGGAACAATGTTGGAAACGACGGAAATAAGTCCCGCGCCGCCTATCGCCATAATGGGAATATTGAGGTTGTCGTCGCCCGAATAGAGGTCCATTCTGGGGCGAATTCTTCTCATTGTTTCGCAAATCTGTTCCATATTGCCGCAAGCTTCCTTTATGCCCGCCATATTGGGGATATAAGAAAGTTCTTCGGCGGTAGCGGGCAGAATGTTGACGCCCGTGCGGGGAGGAACGTTGTAGGCGATTACGGGTATGTTTATCGCCGAGCAGATTGCCTTGTAGTATTCGACTATGCCCTTCTGCGTGCATTTGTTGTAGTAGGGCGTAACGGCGAGAACGCCGTCCGCGCCAAGCGCTTCGGCGCGCTTGCTCGCTTCCACGGCTTTAGCCGTGCAGTTGCTGCCCGTACCGAAAATAAGTTTTGCTCTGCCTGCCACTTTTTCCTTGGCAAATTTCATAACGGCAACTTTTTCCTCTTCCGTCATGGTAGCGGGTTCGCCCGTTGTGCCGAGTACTACGAGTGCGTCGGTTCCGTTGACAATCTGATATTCGATCATGTTGCCGAACGCCGTAAAATTAACTCCGTTTTCGTCGAACGGCGTAATCATCGCCGTTGCGGAACCGTAAAAAAAGCCTTTCATGTCTGCCTCCCGTTAAGATAAAATCAGTCGAAATATCCTTTAGCTGCCAGAAGCTCCGCAAGGAGCACCGCGCCGCCTGCCGCGCCGCGCAGCGTATTGTGCGAAAAACCTATAAATTTATAGTCGAAGAGGTTATCCTCGCGCAGTCTGCCCGCGCAAACCGCCATACCGCGCTCGGTCATTCTGTCGAGCTTGGGCTGAGGGCGGTTGTCCTCTTCGAAGTAGTGTATGAACTGGGCGGGGGCTGAGGGAAGGTTGAGCTTCTGGGGCTCGCCCGAAAATTCCGCCCACGCCTTTAAAATTTCTTCCTTGGAAGGTTTGTTTTCAAACGAAACGAAGCAAGCCGCGGTGTGTCCGTCGGAAACGGGTACGCGCAGGCACTGCGCGGTGATTGCAGGACCTTTTGCAAGTTCAATCTTGCCGTCCTTGACCTCGCCCCAGATTTTAAGGGGCTCTTTTTCGCTCTTTTCCTCTTCGCCGCCGATGTAGGGTATGATGTTGTCTATGATTTCGGGCATGGTCTCAAAAGTTTTGCCAGCGCCGGAAATTGCCTGATAAGTGGTTACGGCAGCGCAGCGAATGCCGAATTTTTTAAGGGGATGAAGAAGGGGAACGTAGGACTGAAGCGAGCAGTTGCTCTTAACGGCGATAAAGCCGCGCTTCGTACCCAGTCTCTTTCTCTGTGCGGCGATAACTTCGAGGTGTTCCGCATTTATTTCGGGAATAATCATGGGAACGTCTTCGGTAAATCTGTGTGCCGAGTTGTTGGAAACTATGGGGCATTCGAGTTTAGCGTAGTCGTATTCGAGCTGTTTAATCTCGTCCTTGGGCATGTTGACCGCGCAGAAGCAGAAATCAACCATGGAAGCGATTTTTTCCTTGTCAGCCGTGGCGTCGAGAACGACCATGGACGAAAATTCTTCGGGCATGGGTTCGGAAAGGTGCCAGCGTCTTACGGCGTCGGCATACTTTTTGCCTGCGGAAGAGGAAGAAGCCGCGAGTGCGACGACCTCGAACATCGGGTGATTGCTTAAAAGAAGGGCAAAACGCTGACCGACCATGCCGGTTGCGCCTATGATGCCTACCTTATATTTTTTCATAATATATTCTCCGAATAAATAAATTGTTAAAATAAAAAAGGCGACGCCGTTGCGCCGCATAATATCCGAAAAAAAGATACGAACATGTGCAGATAGCGCGACACAAAAAGTGACAGTCGCAAAGGTATTGACCCCTGCGCCCAGCGAATTCAGGCAAAAATCCGCTTCGGCGGAGATGCCCTTTCGCCTTCGGGTAATCGGGAAGTTGCCATAATATCCCTGTCCGCAGGTTACTGATGCTCGTCCGCTCCTCTATTCAGCAAGGTGATAATATCACATACAAAAAGAAAAGTCAAAGAAAATTTGTGCAACTTCGGGTAAATTAATTGAAATATTTTACCTTATACTGTATAATAAATGAAAACACAAAAAAACCGCCTCCGCGAAAGCGTGGCAAACAATTTCAACGGTAAATAATATGGCAGAATCCAAATTGCAAACTCTTGTCGGCAACGACATGGCCGACGACTACGTCAGAACTTACGTCCCCCAGGGCAGATGGAGCGATACATGGGCTATCTTTAAGGCTAATTTCGTAAAGCTGGTCATAATCAACGTGCTTACGCTCGTTTTCTTCGTTCCCGGCATAGCCTTAATGTATTTCAGGTCAGCTTATGTCAGCAATCTCGCGGCGTTGTATCCTTTTTCGTCCAACGCGGGCATAGCCATATACACGCCTTCGACCATAGGTCTCGGCGAAAGGCTCGTCTTATCCGTCGACCTTATTTATTACGCCGTTCTGATAGCGGCAGGTTTTATCGCGTCGGTAGGCATTGCCGGTGCGGCTTATTCCATCAAGAAAATAATCAACAGCCACGGCGAATTTTCCGTTAAGAGCTATTTCCACGGAGTAAGACGTTGCTATTTAAATACCGTCGTTCCCGTAACCGTGTTCCTCGCGTTCTATTATTTTTCTGTGATAATCAGCGACTGGTCGGCACAGACGATAGCTTACGGCGCGTCCGCGGGCGGTCCGATAACGGCTAAAGTTTTCATAATAATAGCAACCGTGCTCATAGGCATTTACGCAATGTGGGTACTCGCGGTAGGCGTGAGCTATAAGGTAAAATTCCATTACCTTCTCAAAAATTCGCTCGTACTGCTCGCAGGCAGCGTACTGCAGACCGTTCTCATGCTCGGCGTTGCGCTCATTCCCGTATGGATTCTGATGCTCGGCATGGCTTCGGCGATATTCACTTTAATCGGCGCTGTAATATTCCTGTTCTTCGGCATATCGTTCATATTGCTCGTCTGGATGGCGTATACTCAGTGGATGTTCGACTGCTTCATAACCCCCGCAATAGCTACGGAAAAGCAGGCGAAGCTTGAGAAAATGACGCCCAAACAGCGCGAAGAAGTAAAGCGCGAAGAGGATATGCAGGCGGCAAGGGAACTGCTCGCCGCGGGCAAGTCCGAACTCGTCGGCAAACCCATAAAGCCAATCGGCGACGAAATTTCCGTGCAGGAAATACCTTCAACCTTCGGCAGAGGCGACGTAGCCAAAGCGCAGGCAGACCGCGACGCTATGAACAAGGGCATAGAAGAGTATTACGAAGAGCATAAAAACGAAACCAAATACGTTGAATACAACAAGATGTTTGCCGAGCGCGAAAAGGCACTTCCTTCCACCGACAAAAAGGGCAAAAAGAAGAAGATAAGCGCCGACAACCTGCTCAAATAAATTATGAACGAAAGCTATTCTGCCCTCGGCAGCTGGTTTGAATATCTCAACAAAGACTGCGACTATTTATCATGGTCGCAGTATTTAATTAAGCGGCTTAATTGCCTGAAGCGGGGCGCTAAAGGCGTGGATATAGGCTGCGGAAACGGCTATTTCACCCGCGCGCTCTGCAAGGCGGGTTACGACGTCGCGGGAATAGACATATCCCCCGCCATGCTGTCCGTCGCAAAGACCAAAGCGGCGGAAGAGGGCGTGCGCTGTGAATTTTTACTCGGCGATATAACCAAACTTAAACTGACGGGCAAAGTCGATTTCGCCGTCGCAATCAACGATTGCCTCAATTACGTTGCAAAGGATAAATTAAAGGCGGCGTTTTCGCACGTTTATTCTGCGCTTTCCAAGGGCGGAATATTTCTCTTCGACATATCAAGCTCCTACAAATTGCGCAACATAATAGGCGAAAACATGTTCGGCGAGGACGGCGAAGACATTTCTTATATGTGGTTCAACAGACAGACCGAAGACGGCGTGATAATGGATCTTACGTTCTTCGTGAAGGGTAAGGACGGCAAATATACCCGTTTCGACGAGCGCCACGTTCAGTACGCCCACGAAGAGCGCGATATTCTCAGCATTCTTTCTGAGGTCGGATTTTCCGAAGTTTCCTCATGCGGACATCTCGGCGGAGAAGACAAGTCGGAGCGCATAAATTTTACTGCAATCAGATAAGAAGGAAAAAATGAACACTTTATATAAATCGCTCGTCTACGACAAGCAAATATCTCTTTCGGTACTCGATACTACAGACCTCGTCAACAAGGCAATAAAAATACACAATCTTACGGGCAACGCGGCTATGCTTCTCGGCGGGCTTCTTACCTGCTGCGCATACATGTCCGGCTGCCTCAAGAGTGAAAAGGGCGCGGTTTCCCTGACGATAAAGAGCGCGGACGGCGACGGCTGCGTCTCTGTTTCGGGCGACAGCAAGCTGCACATACGCGGCTATGTTGACGGCTCGTGCAGGCACACGCTCAGGGGCGGCACGCTGACGGTAATCAAAGACGACGGATTTTTCCGTCCCTTCGTGGGCGCGTGCGAAATAGAAAGCGACGACGTTTCTGAAATTTTCACCGAATATTTCCGTGCAAGCGAGCAGATAGTAACCCGCGTGAGCATAGGAGTAAAACTTTCTGACGACGGCTCATGCCTTTGCGCCGGCGGCGTGATAATGCAGCAGCTTCCCGGCACGTCCGCGGAAAATGCCGCAAAATGCGAAGAAATAATGTCGTCTTTTGCGGACGCGGCGGAAATAATAAGTCGCGACGGGGCGGAAGGACTTATAAAAAAATATTTTGGCGGCGAGATTGATGATAAAGGACTTTATCTTCTTCATCCCGATTACGTCTGCAACTGCTCGCGCGAAAAGATAGAAAAAGTAATAATTCCTCTCGGCAAGGATGAGCTTATCAATATCTGTAAAGAGCAGGGCAAGGTAAGCGTGCATTGCCACTATTGCAATACGGATTATACGTTCGGCGAAGAGGACGTGGAAGAACTTTTCAAAAACAGATAATGAACAAGACGACTTCGATAGACCTCAGCGAAGACCGCCTGCTTGCTATTGCGGCGGATTACATCGAGGAGCACAACTTCATAGCCGCATTGCGCATGCTCAACAAAAATGCGGAACTCAACGGCAACGCCGAAGATTCGTACATGATGTACGCCGAAACCTTCGACGATATGTCGCTGTCCGAAAAGAGCATAAACGCATGGTTCAAATATATAGATTACGTCAGCATATATCCCGACGCGGAGCTTGCGGACGCGTATGAAGGTCTGGCGGTAAACTTTCTCAACTCGGGCGACGAGCAGGTCGCGGCATATTATTATAACCGCCTGCTCATCGAAACCGCAGGCGATCTCAGCGCAGAAAACCGCAAGGAAATTATAAACAATTTTATCTGCTCGCAGAAAAGCCCGCTTAAAATTGCCTGGCCGCCCAGACTTGCAGACTATTCCGAACAGATGAATAAGGGCGTCGGCTTTATGCGCGAAGGCGATTTTGAAAACGCCATAAAGGAGTTTTCTCAAGTAGACGAGGGTAACGAAAAATACCTTTCAGCCCGAAACTATATCGCCATGTGCAACATAATCTTCGATAAGTGCGACGAAGCCGAGCAGGAGTGTCTGAATATTTTAAAAACGCACCCGGACGACGTGCAGGCGCTCACAACGCTCGCCGCGGTCAAAAACCAGCAGAAAAAGAGCGAAGAAAGCCGCGCCATTGCGGAAAAACTTCTCGCTATCGGCGCGACGGCAACCGACGATATATATAAAATAGCCACCGTCTGCTGCGAAAACGGCATGCACGACGAGGCGTACAAACTTTTCTGCAAAATAGAGCAGGATTTGCAGTTCGACAATTCTGTGCTGTATTTCAAGGCTGTTTCCGCCTATAACAGCGGAAGAAAGGAAGAAAGCGTAGACGCTTTCGATAAGCTCATTACCATTTATTCGGACGCGGTTACGGCGAAATATTACCTCGACATCGTGCGCGAGCATATGGACGACGATGATTACATTCAAAATCCCTTGTCCTATTTTTATCGCCTGCCGCAGGACGAAAGGGAGAGCAACGTTGAACTTCTTTCCGCATTCGTGCGCCTCAGCGATAAACAGGCGCAAACGCTTTCCACAAAGCTCGATATAACCGATTGCATTCGCTGGTGTTTCGACGAAGGCGCGGAAAATACGGGCGCAGAACTTCAAATGCTGGGAGCGGCGTGCGCCGTCAAGTCAAACGACTGCGACGATCTTCTGCGCGACATTCTCTTGGACGCGTATCTTCCCGACGCGCTCAAAATGCACACCGTCGGCATGATAGCCGAAAGGAACGAACGCTCGGAGTATGGCGTCGTGGTGTGCAACATATACCGCAAAATCAACTTCGTACCCCTCGAAGTGGGCAGGCTCAAGCGCAAGTTATTTATTCGGGCATATGCAATGACCGTTTCGCGCTTCGGGCTTATCAACGCCGATTACGTATATATCATGCACGAGGCGGCAAAGGGGCTTTACGAGCGGCTTTCGGCGGAAAAAAGGCTGGACGACGTAAAGGACGCTCAGTCGCTTGCGGCAGCCATATATACCGTCAGCGGCGTGCAGGAGAGCGGACTGGATAACGCCACGGTATGCGCGTTTTTCGGCGCAAAGCAAAAAAATTACCAAAAGATATTAGGTGAGGAAAAATGAAACTTTACGACTTCGACGGCATGTTCGATGAAAAACTTTCCGAATATATAAAGCGCAATCCCCGCGGCTATACCGAAAAGCAGTGGGAGGACGTCATTCCCGAAATGTATGCAAAATTCGGCGACACCGTAATAAAATCCATAGGCAAAACTCCCAACGAATTTTATGCGCAGCAGTCCGATGAACAGCTTGTAAAGAGCCTGACCGCCCACCTCAAGCAGGGCGTTCCCGTCAGCGAGTTTTTGTGCAACGCCATAGAAAGCAGACATATGGACGAGCTTTTAATTCCCCTTTTAAAGGGTTCGGACGACGAAATTTCTTATGCGTTAAACCTTCTCGGCGCGTCCGAAAAGGCTATGCCCGAATATATGAGGCTTATAACTTCTTCCGAGAGCGAGGATGTCCGCAACACCTGCGTGGATTACGCAAAGCTAAACGCCGACCTCGTCAAAGACGAAGCGCTTTCGCTCTACGAAAAGGGCGTTTCCCCCGAATATATGCTCGAAATACTCTCTCGCTGCACCGCGCGCGACGAAAAAATATTTAACGCGCTCGTAAAGGCTTTCCGCACGGACGACGAAAACACCGCTCTGCACGCAAGTTTCCTCGCTGCATACGGCGACGAGCGCGCGCTCGAATATCTTTACGACAAGATAGAAGAGGACGGCATTACATACGCAAATTTTCAGGAGATTAAATTTGCCATAGAGGAGCTGGGCGGAACTTACGAAAAAGAGCGCGATTTTTCGTCCGACCCCTATTATCAGCTCATAAAATCGCACGGAGCTATGGACATAGATATTTTCAAAGACATCAAGTAAAAAAAGAATAAACCTCCTTTCCCTCGGCAATAACCAAGGGGAGGAGGTTTTTTTATGACAGAAATAACCGCGAAAGAACTTACCATGATTTCGGACGCACTGACTTACGAAGGATTAATCTGCAAAAAGGCGAGAAGGTATTCCAGAACTCTGACCGACGTCGACCTTGCAGAATGTATGGCAAAGGTTGCAGACGAACACGAGGCGCGCTATTGCGCCCTTCTCAATGTAATAGGAGGCGGAAAATGAAACAGTCTAAAGCAGATACCCAGCTCAACGAAAAAGATGCAATTCAGGATATGCTCGCAAGCGAAAAGCAGCTGATGTCGTTCTATGCCACGGCGCTCTTCGAAGGTAGCTCCAAGAGCCTCAGAAAGGAATTTGCCGCAAATTTAAACGCGGTAGCGGCGGCGCAATACAGCCTGTTCACGCAGATGAGTTCGCGCGGATACTACGCGCCCGCACCCGCGGCAAAACAGATGATAGACCAGATAAACGACAAGTTCAAAAAGGAAATGAAGAGCCTTCAGGGCTGAAAATTCAATGCGCCGCGGCGTTGCCGCGGCGCATTTATCTTTTCCTTGCCGCATGTGTTTTGCCTATATCTTCAGCGCTGTCTTCTTGCAGCGCTGTGCGCCTGAATAAAAACACGCAATAATCTTTGCGGATAAAAAAGTCGCAACTTAAACGGTTCATGCAAAATTCTTCATGCGCTCACAGAAATAAATTTACACAAAAATAAAAGGCGTCAGCACGAAAAAAGCCGCCCGCGCAACCTTGCGCGGGCGGCTTAAATTAAGCATAAATTATTTAATGGAAAAAAGTCTGGAAATAAGTTTGTGTCCCTCTTCAACAAACATGCCCGTCGCTTTCGCTTCGTCCTCGGTGTAGCGCTTTGCGCCGTTTCCGAGGTTTTTGATATCCGTGTAGAGGAGGTAAGGCACGGGGTCGGAAATGTGCGTCTTGCAGGCGCAGGGAGTGGGATGGTCGGGGCAGACAAGCAGGGCGTAGTGTTCGCCCGCTTTTTCCAGGCGGGAAATAATTTCGGGAATGACGACGCCGTCAATCTGCTCTATCGAATAAATCTTGTGTTTGCTGTCGCCGTGATGACCGCATTCGTCGGGCGCTTCCATGTGTATGTAAACGAAATCCAGTCCGTCCGTCAGCGCTTGTGCCGCAGCTTTTGCCTTGCCTTTAAAATTTGTGTCGTAATTGCCCGTCGCACCCTCGACTTCAATCACTTTCATTCCAGCGAGAATGCCAATGCCTTTAACCAGGTCCACGGCGGAAATTATTCCGCCTTTAAGGTTGTGTTCCTTTTCAAAGGGCGAAAGTCCGGGTTTAGTTCCCTCGCCCCACAGCCATATGCTGTTTGCAGGGTTCTTGCCCGCCTTTATTCTTGCGAGGTTGACGGGATGATTTTTAAGCAGTTCGTAGCTCTTTTTCATCATGCCGAGATATTTTTCGCCCAATTCGCCCTCAGGCAGATATGGCGTAATTTTCTTGTCCGAAATGTCGTGAGGGGGAGTGAGGGAATGTCCCGTTACGCCCTCTTTCACAACGAGGCAATGCCTGTAAGATATTCCGGGATACAGGGTCATGCGCTCGTCGTCGAAGTACCTTTTGAGATAATTTATAAGCTCTGCGGCTTCCTCCGTGGTTATCTCGCCCGCGGAGTAGTCGACCATAGTCTTATCTTCATACTTATCTTCGTCCGAAAGCGTTACGAGGTTGCAGCGCAGCGTAACGTCCGTATCACTTAAATTTATACCCATCGAAACGGCTTCGAGCGGCGAACGCCCCGTGTAAAAGTTTTTGGGATTAAAGCCTAAAACGGACATATTCGCAACGTCGCTGCCCGGTTTCATTCCGTCGGGGACGGTCTTGCAAAGTCCAATTTCCGAGAGGGGAGCAAGTTTGTCGAGTGTGGGAGTGGAGGCGGCTTCAAGGCAGGTTTTGTTGCCGAGGGAAGGTATCTTCCAGTCCGCCATGCCGTCGCCGAGAATGACAGCGTATTTCATATTTTACTCCTTGTTTATACGCGCACGAATGCGCAAAAATATAATCGTTATTTGCGATTGACCCGCATATATGCCGCAGTCAATCCTGTTTTCCGTTCAAATCCCAGTCAATCGGCTGTCTGCCGCGGCTTGAAAGATAATCGTTTGCTTTGGAAAAAAATCTGCATCCGAAAAATCCGTAGTAAGCCGAAAGGGGGGAAGGGTGAGCGCATTGCAGAATGAGGTGTTTTCCTTCGTCGATAAGGGGCGTCTTGCTGCGCGCGTTCCTGCCCCACAAAATGAACACGACGTTTTCGCACTTGTCCGAAACTATCTTAATTACGTTGTCTGTAAACCAGCCCCAGCCGCAGTTTGCGTGGCTGTTTGCTTGGTGTTCCCTCACCGTAAGCGTAGTGTTAAGAAGAAGCACGCCCTCTTTCGCCCAGGGCGTCAGGTCGCCGCAGTCAGGCTGGGTTATGCCAAGGTCTGTCTGCATTTCCTTGAAAATATTTTTGAGCGAGGGAGGCAGAGGAACTCCTTTTTTTACAGAAAAGCAAAGCCCGTGTGCCTGTCCCGGCTCGTGGTAGGGGTCCTGACCCAAAATTACTACCTTAACCTGTTCAAGAGGGGTAAACCTGAAGCAGTTATAAAGGTCGTACATGTCGGGGTAAACGACGTGTTCGGAATATTCTTTCTTCAAAAATTCTCTTATTTTCAGATATTTCGGATCGAAAAAGAGGGGAGCGAGCGCCTCGTCCCAACCGCCGCCTAAAGCCATCATAAACTTTCAAGCACCTTTAAGTATTCTTCAAGGTCGCTTTTCGCGCCTTTCAAATCGTGGGCAAGATAATTTCCGCATTCTTCACGCTTCGCGCCGGGTACTTCTTCGAGCGCGAGAGCGGCTTTTATGCACTCTTTCAGAAGGGAGATAACCTGTTGCCTGTCCATGTTTACGGTAAGAAGATAATAACCCGTCCTGCAGCCCATCGGACCGAAATAAATAATGTCGTCCTTGCGCGCCGAATTTCTCAAAGTCGCTGCAAGCAGATGTTCCGTGGCGTGAAGCGCGTCGGGAGTTATGTAGTTGCCGCAGTTGGGCTTTTTAAAGCGCAAATCCCACGTGGTTACGCCGTGCATAGTTGTACCCTCGTGCAGACCCGTGGTTAAAGTATCGTGATTTTTAGTGAAAGAAGGTATCTTATCCATTTACCGCCTCGAAAATTGCAGGCACGCAGGCTTTGAGCGCCTCGTTGCACCTGTTTAAATTTTTTATGAACTGTTCGGTCGTCGAACCGCTTCCCGCGATGTCGGAAATAGCCTTGAAGGAATAGCACTTTACGTTTGCGCGCCTGCAGGCGTGAAGGATAGCACCGCCTTCCATGTCGCGTATGTCGGCTTTGAGCTGTTTAGTAAGAAGTGCAAAGTCTTCCGCGCTGTCGTTGAACCTGTCGCCCGTTGCGAGATTTTTTAAAGGGTATATTCCTGACCTGTCGAAGGGAAGATAGGGCTGTTCGTATTCGTTGAGCGTGCCTATCTCCGTTCCGTTAATCTGCACGAGGTCAAAGTCGTACTGCACTGCTCTTTCCATTTCGTAAACGGAGGCAATCTGCATGCTGTCGTTCAGTCCGCCCGCCACGCCGAGATTGATTATTTTGTCCGCGCCAAGGCAGTCGATGGCATATTGCGCGCCGCATGCCGCATTGACCTTTCCTACGCCGCAAATAACTACGGCTGTTCGTTTTCCGCCGAGAGTGCCGCATATAACCTTGCGCGAGCAAACTTCTTTTATGTCCTGATTTTTCATGCAGGCGATAACGCTGTCGGTTTCGCTCTGCAGAGCGATTACAAATACTGTCATATAATTTATTATAACAAACGCTCATAAAGTTGGCAAATATTTGAAAATAAGAAAAAGCGGAAATTTATTCCGCTTTCATAGTATGGTTATTTGCGTTTGTCCGTCGGAGCAGCATATGCACGCCACTCCGTTTTCAAGCTGAAAATGTTCAACTTCGCAGCTTTGTTCCTGCCCGTCAAGGTAAATTTCGCCTGCGTAAAATTCCAGTCGCCTGTAGTGGGAGGAGAGCGTAAATCCGTTCATTTTTATGAACGCCTCTTTGGCGGTCCAGTTAATAAGAAAATCTCTTTCGCCGCGCACTTCGCTCTTTTCTCTCGCGGTAAGTTTTGCTTTTACGGCGCGCCGCTCTTTTCCGCGCATAAGTTCAATGTCTGCGCCCACCTTCGAGCTGCTTAAAGCTATCGCAGCAGTGTCAAGACAATGACTAATGTTAAAATCAGTTATACTTCCGCACGGCTTTAAAAAGCGCGGGCGCATGTGCGAAAAATCTATCTCCGCGCGTTCGCCCGTCAGTTTTTCGGTGAGGGAGATAACTTTGCCGTAAACGTCCTTGTTTTCGGTTATGAAAAGGTAGGTCATAACATTAAACTTTCAACATAGTCTATCTGTTCTTTTGTGGGCAGAGTTTCCGTAAACGCGCATGCGCTGCCGGCAGCGGTGGCAAAATTGAGCGATTTAAAGTAGTTTCCCGTCTTTATGTATTCGTGAATGAAGCCCGCAACCATTGTGTCGCCCGCGCCTACGGAATTTATAAGTTGTCCTTTAGCCGCGCGCACATACATCGCCTGGTCGGTTTCGGTAACCATAACGGAGCCGTCCGCGCCGAGCGAAACAATGACGTTTCTCGCGCCGAGGTGCTGAAGTTTCCGCGCGCACTCGACTATTTTTTTTGTGTCTATCGTGTTAGGCACGCCGAAAATTTCGCAAAGCTCGAATATATTGGGTTTTATCAGGAAAGGTTTGTGTTTAAGACTTTCGGTAAGCAGTTCGCCGCTTGCGTCCACAACTACGTTTACGCCCTTTGGCGGCTTAAGCTCTTCTAAAAAGTCCGAATAAGCGGTAAGGGGAAGGGAGGGTGGAACGCTTCCGCAAATAATCAGCCAGTCGCCGCTGCGTATTACGCGTTTGAGCTTTCTTGCAAGGCGGGCAACGTCTTCTTCGGTTACGTTTGCGCCCGTTCCGTTTATGTCCGTTTCTGCAACGCTCTTAATTTTAACGTTAATCCTCGATTGCCCTTCAACTTCCAGAAAATCGCCTTCAAGTCCGCTTTTTTTTATTTCTTCGCATATCGCCTTGCCCGTAAATCCTGCAACGAAACCGAGGGCATACGTCTCGTCCCCGAGTTCTTTGAGGACAAAGCTCACGTTAAGCCCCTTTCCGCCCACGGTCATCTTTTCTCCCGCCGTTCTGTTCACGGCGCCGCGGCGTATGTTATTAACTTTTACATAGTAATCCAGCGAAGGATTGAAAGTTACGGTGTAAAGCATGGCAATCGATATTTTTTTACTGTTTATAATTTAAACTATTTACAAAAAAAAGTCAATAACAAATTTTTTATAAATAAAAAAGGGTATAAGATGTTAATTATTTGCATAATAATTCATAAAAATAGCGTTGGGGAAAGGGGTAGGCGGCAAAGCAAAAAAATTAAAAAATCTGAAGAAATTTGCAATAAAATTACTTGACAAAAGATTTCGGTTATATTATTATATACAAGCGTTACGGCGCAAGGGAATTGCGCATGACGGGCCTTTAGCTCAGTTGGTTAGAGCAGTCGGCTCATAACCGATCGGTCCGCGGTTCGAGTCCGTGAAGGCCCACCATTTTAATATTTTTTGGCCCGATAGCTCAGTTGGTTAGAGCGCCAGCCTGTCACGCTGGAGGTCGACGGTTCGAGCCCGTTTCGGGTCGCCAAACAAGTTTAAGCGCCTTTTCAAAGGCGCTTAAAAATGCCTTGGTAGCTCAGTCGGTAGAGCGGTGGACTGAAAATCCATATGTCGGCGGTTCGATTCCACCCCAAGGCACCAAAAAAATTAAAATCTGCTATGCTGGTGTAGCTCAATTGGCAGAGCAGCTGATTTGTAATCAGCAGGTTGCGGGTTCGATTCCAGTCACCAGCTCCAAAACACATCGGCACAAAAACAAAATATGGGCGGATTGCAGAGTGGCCAAATGCATCAGACTGTAAATCTGACGTCTCCGACTTCGGTGGTTCGAATCCACCTCCTCCCACCACAAATAACACCACGACAAAAGTCGTGGTGTTATTTGTTTTTATGTGTTTTGACTTGTCATGGTTGAATTTTATTTTTTTCTTTGATTGCAAAAATTACTGTTGCTATAGAAAAAGCAATCAAAAGCGACCAGATTATAAAAGATGTCGTTGCGCAAATAGTAAGCATATCGCCCCGTACTCCGTCTCCGAAAGTCATAATTAGGGTATATTGCAGTGAAAGTATTGAAGCCGCAGCGTCAATAAGACTTATGTCCTTTAGTATTTTTACGCAAAGATTGCTCTGTTTTCTGGCTTTTAAATAATTTTTAGCCGAAATACTTATTTTATAAGTTGTGTATGCTGCTATGATTATTGCCGGTATCGATGAATATTTTACGGCTTTTTTTTGCATGACCATTAAGGAAACAGGTGTTATAAGAGATAAATCGACGATAAACAGCAGAATGCTTTCGGCTAAAAATGCCCTGCATTTTTTAATATGTTTAAGAGCATCGCTTTCAGTCGAAAAATTGAGTTTTCTTTCGTACAGTATTACAATTGCTCTGAAACATACGAGCGCGGCGTAATATGCGGCAATGCAATAATTCCATTCCGCGCGGTAAAAAATACCCAGGTATAGATTGTAAATCGTAAAGATTGCCGTTGCTAAGAAGGATAGCGCGGCATAAATCATAGTTCTGAAAGCATAATCGCTCTTCATTCTTTTTATGAATTTTATTGCCGCGCTATTTCTGTCTTTCATGTCAGTAATCCTTGTCCGCAATTACTTAAGGCTAACCGCCTTGTATTTTTCAGATCGTCTCAGTACTTAAAAGTTCATTGCTCTGTTCAAGAATGTTTGCCAGCTTTTCTTCGTTGTCGTCAATTGCGGGCAGTACCTGTTTGGTTTTCTTTGCCGCTATTTTTTTGTATAGCAAATAATTGACCGAGCACAGTGCGATGCCTGCAATACCCAGAATTATTCCTCCGACAAATGCGGGGACGCTTGAACCGACCTGCATTACAAGGCACATTCCGCCGCCGAATATCAATGCTGAGATAATGCCGAATGTATAAGCAAAAATGCTTGCTCCCAGTGTTTTGGATCTCTGTAATCTGTCTATCGCGTTGAAAAGTTCTTCTGCGCGTCTTTCAAGTTTGCGCAGTTCCTGTTTGTGTCTGAGCTTTCTGTCCCTTCTCAGCGACAGCGTTACGCCGCTTACGGAAGAGGGTGAGGCGGCGGTTATTTCCCAACCTAAGGCTTCATACATGTCAGTTGCCATAGTCTGGTCTTTGACTTTTACAGTTTTGGTTGCGTATTCATACATTACAAAATTTTTATCTTCCATTTTTGTTCTCCTATAAATTAAGTTTTATGTTGCGTCAACTTTGCGCGCTTATCGTTGACAGTCGCATGAAACAGTTGTATCATAATGCTTGAAGACGCACAAATCAAGCCTTTGAATGCGGGGTGAAACGCTTTTGACGGTTTTGTATTGCGGAATTGAACAAAACGGGGGTATTTGTATCGTGGAGTACACGCAGGAAGAGTATTCAAAGTTTTACATAGTGCAGGCTCTGTTCAGACTGATGAGTGAATACGATTATGAGAAAATAAGCATTACAGACATAACAAAAAAAGCCGGAGTAGGGAGAGTAACATTTTACAGACACTTTAAACGCAAGGAGGACGTGCTGATTTATTATTTCGAGCATAGCAAAAAGCGTTTTGAGTTTTCCCGTCGCATTTATCCCAGATGCAGGCAGGATTATGTAAAAGTAGTAACCGAAGTGCTCAACCTTTTCAAGGAAAACAAAGAGCCGTTAAAATCAATCAAGAGGGCGAGGTTGGAATATTTGTACCTGGATTATCTCAATAAACGTTTTTCTGAAACATTTAAAAAGGACTATCCGGGAAAAAGCGCATACACGCCTTTCATATATTCCGGTATGCTGTTCAACGTATCGATGGCATGGCTGGAAAACGATTGTAAGGAAGAAGTTTCAGCCATTGCCGAAACCATTGTCTCCGCGCTTTTTGACCGATAAAATTTAGCGTTTACAAATATTTCCATGTATACGAACACGGCATATTTTTTTCAAATTGAATATAAAAAGGCGCGCAGAAATTTCTGCGCGCCTTTTGATTTATAAAAATATGATTTTTGAAAAAGTCTTTCGCGTTTTATTTCACTACCGGAGAATTGCAGTACGGGCAACGCGCCTTGTCTAATGTGTATGTAAAGGTCGCGCCGCAGTTGGGGCAATGAGCAACAAATTCTTTTTTGTCTGCGGCTAAATTGTCGTTGAGCAAAATCGCGTCGCCTTCGCGCTTGTAACCCTTAAGAAAGCCCTTGTTGAACGCTTTGTCCAGCCAGCCGCGCACGGCGCTTTCTTTCATAGAAAGCTGTTGCGAAATTTCTCCTACGGTATAAAGATGCTCTTCGCAAACCGCGCTCACAACGCGTTTTAACGGCATGTTCGAACCGTAAATCGACCACGCAATCGGCGTTCCGTAAAATCCGATTGCCGCAAACGCTATTCCGATACCCATAACTGCGTAAATCTTGCTCGTCGCTCCGATGATTATCATGGGAATGCCCGCAACGAGCATAACTGAAAGTATTATGGAAACATAAAGCAATTTTTTCATGTATTTATCGATGCTCTTCATAATTCAATTATATGTCCGCGGCGACTTTTTGTCAATACCGATTTAAGGCGCGCCTTAGTCGCTGAAGGCGGCTCGGGTCAATGGTCAAAAAATGGGTATTGTAATTAAAGATTTGGTATGATAAAATGTAGGTGTAAAGGCAGGTTCTTTTTTGCGGTATAATATAAATTTTAACATTAAAGAACTGTCGGCAAAACAATGACACAGACAAGGAGAAAAAATTATGAAACTTTTCAAAAAGTTGCTTGTTTTCGCATTTGCAGCATGTGCCGTTGTAACGTGCGCGGCGGCGCTTTCGGCATGCTCTGAGGAAAAGCAGGCTGACGTAACTGAAATTTATTTTAAAAATTCATCCGAAGAAAGCGTAAGCTCGCTCAACCTGGGCGAATTTCCTTACGGCACGCACCTTGAAGAAATTGTGCCTGATGATTTTGCTCTTTACGCGAAATATTCCGACGGCAGCGAAAAAGTTCTGTCCGAAAGTCAATATACTATAGCGTACAGCACGGGCGATACTCCGCTTGAAAGTATGCCCGCAACTCCCGAATTCGGCGGTTATACGCTGACGTTCGCCTGCGGCGATTTCAAGGCGTATGCTACATTCGGCATTACCGCCGCAACGCCGTCATATACTCTTTCGCTCGCAAGCGATGAGTGGGTTTACGGTTCTTCCTGTGCTAAGGTAAGCGTTCCTGATTATCCCGGACCTGCCGACAGTGCGCAGTCGGTTGTATATTATGCCGTAGAAAAGCAGGTATATGACGCCCTGACGGACGCGCAGAAAGAAGAGTATTGGGATAACGGAGTTTTGACTTCTGCATATCTCTATGGCGAGGACGGCGGCGCGCTCGACGTCGGGCAATATTATGTATTCGCATACCTGCCCTCGCAGTCTCAGAACTATCTGGACAGCTATACGGCAATAAACGAAGACTGCCTCGTAACCGTAACCAAAGCTCAGATAAATCTTACGCAGAAAATGCTCGAAGACGCTCACGTAAGTGCGCATTTCGCGTATAATGCTGATTCGCTCAACGATAAGACGGATAAGATAATGCTTTCCGACCTGACTTTAAACGGATCGTATATAATTTACGATAACACGCAGATAATCGGTTCGTTTGAATGGGTCGAACCCCAGACGCTCGTCGACGCGTCGGACAACGGCTCGGCATTCGCAGTAAAGTATACCTCGGACGAGGGCGGAAATTACGAAATAACGGGCAGCGTAAACCTTGCGGTGCAGATAGAGCGTTGCAGCCTCAACACGTTTACCATGTCCGTCGAAGACGGTTACAATAAGTACGACGACTATCTGGACGTCGGGCACGATTACGTATTCGAGGCGGACGGAAAGCACGACATAATAATAAGCAGCGTCTATTTCCAGTCCGAATATTTTGAATTTACCTATTCCAAGGACGGCGGCGAAGAGCAGCCCGTAGACGTCCTCAAGATAGTGGGTGGAAACTGGGTAATAAGGGAATTTGAAGACGTCGGCGTCTACACCATAACGGCGAGAATGACAAACACCGTCAATTATTATTGGTTCGGCACGGACGGAAATACCGATCCCGTAACCTATACTTTCGAAATAGCTGAAAAGATACCCGTAGACGCAATTTCTTTCAAACTTTACGACAGTATAACGCCCGAAAGCGGCAACGATTACGCTGTTTACGACGCAAAGTCCAGACTTGTCCGCGTAGACGGTTGGGATATGGAAAAGCACGGCAATATAGAAATTACCGACGCGCAGGGCAGAGCATGCACCGTTTACTCGGCAGACGTCGACGGCGACGGAACGCAAGAATACTATCTCGCATACTTCGGTTCGTCTGCCGTGATTGTTAAAGACGAAGGAACATATACTTTCACAGCAAAAGTATATCCCGAAGATGTTTATTACTGGCAAGGCACGAACGATACCGCAATAACTTATACCTGCGAAGTGAGACCTGCGCAGACGCAGTACGAATTATTCGCTTTTGACGAAGTTTACCAAGAAGTAAACATAATGGAGGACGCAACCGCGGTAAATCCGCCCGCCTACATGCAGTTCATGAACGCGTGGACGAGCGACGACGGCGGACTTGCAACAACTCTTTCTTACGATGCCGATATATATGTCAGAATTGACGGCGACGGCTCGGGAGCATATACCGAATACGGCGGCAAAGCGTCCGTAACTTACGCCGAGCGCGACGCTATGCGCTATTTCGGTACGGAAGAATATTCCTATCAGGTTGCGTTGCAACTTATAAGAAAGTCTGACGGCGCTGAAAACGCATATACGATTGAAGGAAGCGCAAGCAATGTCGGCAATCAGGTAGTTATTTCTATGCCTTACATATACGATAATACATCGCTTGACGACGACGCGCTTTTAATCGATGTCGCCGCGGCAGATCTGCCTCTTACGACGATAGTCAGCGAAAGCATAAAATATTATGTATATAACGGCGAAGATGTAATCAAAATTAAAACTTGTTCGGACGACATTATAGGTGAAGAGAGGGTGGTGAACGAGGTTTATATGATTATCGATGTTTCGGGAAATTATCTCGGACATTCCGTTCAGCGCACGGTTTATTCCGCGCAGGACGGAACGCTGCTTTCCGATACCCTCATGCAGTTCAGGTATGTCCGTTGACGCTCTTTTGCAGAATGTAGCAAAAACAGAATAATTTTCAGTTCCCCGCGGGTTTCCGCGGGGAACTTTTGTTTCTTGATTGAAGCCGTCAGCTCGTTGACAAACAGTTTATTACAAATACTGTTTTTGCTCTTCGCGCCGAAGTTGCCGCATATCAGATTTTTTGTGTGTAAAAAAGGGCATATTCCTCATAAAAAATTCCGCAATCGGCATAAAGTATTGACAATTTCAGTTTATTAAGATATAATATCAATATGGAAACAAAGAGAAATACCGAACAGAAAAGAATAATAATGTCTGTGCTTAAGACGGCTGACCATCCCACGGCGTCGGAGCTTTACGAAATAATTCACGAGCGTTATCCGCGCCTTTCGAGGGCAACGGTGTTCAGGGTGCTGGGTCAGTTTGCGGACGAAGGCAGCGTGCGCAGGCTCAGTCTCAAGGGCAGCGATACGCGCTTCGACGCGGGGCTTGTACCGCATGCGCATTGCCATTGTGTAAAGTGCGGAAAAATTACCGATGTGTTCGAGGGCGATTTCATAAGCTTGCTCAACACGCGCAGCGCGGGCGGATACATAGTTTATTCAACCGAAATCGAATTCAACGGTCTGTGTCCCGACTGTGCGGCAGGCGAAAAGTTAAATTAAAAAATAAAAGCCCGCGGCTTTTTCAAAGCCGCGGGCTTTCTTTTACTTTTTAAGAAATAATTAACAGTCAAATCGCGCCGTCAGGACTGGTCGTTTTCGGGTTGGTCGTCGTTCTCTGCGGCTGCAAGTTCGCCCGCCGCGGTCTTAGCGATTTTAAATCTTTCGGAGGCAAGCACCTTGCCGCGCACGGCGATAAATGCATAATATACGCCCGTGAACGCAAAGAAAAGCGCAACGTATGCGGCGTATAAGCCGAGTATGTACAGCATGTTCACGTCGTAATTCCATATTTTAATGACCCACACCGCGGGAACGGAGAAGGGCAGGGGATTTATCTGCGTAAACGCATAGTTAGGCATAATCAGAGAATTCTCGTCGAGGTAAATTCCGTCCGGGGTATGCCACGTCATCGAAGCGGAGGTAACCAGCGCGCTGCATACGGATGCGGCGACTATCACGATAAAATAATAAATTAGCGGAACAATGCAGTCCTTCATTTTAAATTTGTACATGCCGAGCGCGGAGGGCAGAACGCTCAGCGCGAACAGCAGGGCGTGCGTCAGACAGAAATACAAAATGGAGTAACTGCAAAAAATGCCGTAGTTGCTCATTTCGTCCTTGCCGAAGTATACGAATACCGAAAGCGCGCCCACGGCGTGAACGAAGAACGCTATCGAGTAAAGCGTTTTCTTTTTCAGAAATACCGAAAGCGAGGCGACGTAAACGCCTATGTTGCAGATGAACAGCGGCACGCAGGCGAGAACGGTATGGTAAACGTTGTAACCGTCGCCCATAACCATGCTGTCCTTGGAGTGGTACTGCAAAAGCAGCACTATAGCCATAGCGCCGAGATAGCCGTTGCGTTGCGCGGCATTTTTGTTTTTGAGGAAGTAATAGGAAGCTATCGTAAATCCCGCTAAAATGAGAATGGCGATAAGGTGCCATATCGTAAAGTTTTTAAAGCGCAGAAAGCTGTCCGCGGGAATGGCGTTAATGTCGAAAAAGTTTTCAAAAATGTTTAAGGGCATGCACGCAAGCATAGCGGGGGCGAGGAAGATAAAGCTTCTCGCCTGCGCCTTAAAGCCGTCGCGCGCGAACAGCAGGGCGCAGAGTGTAAGCATAGCGGCGTTCTGCACGAAAAACAGCGTAATGTTGAGCCACTTGGGCATGAATAAATTTACCTGATTGTAAATTATCTGTGCGTCGGTTTCGGCGACTTTGGTTATGTCGAAAAAGTCTCCGAACAGCGCGCAGCTTAAAATTATAAACAGCGGCAAAAAATATTTTGCTATATCGGCGCAGCACCTTTTTTTATAAAATATCGCCATAGGAATGAGCAACAGACCGCTTTTTTTAACCCATTGGCTGATAACGAACAGTACGTTGAACTGCCCTGCGCGGTTGAATATGTAATAATCTGAAATGGTAAACGTCAGAAGAAGCGCGCACGCGAGCATGGTTATCGTCAGCGCGATTGAGGCGCTCTGTATGTACTTTTGTCTTTTCATAACGCAATTATATAATATATGAGCCCGGCAAGTCAACAGTTAAATTACATAATAATTCGGGGTTGATTTCACCCGTCGGCGGTGGTATAATGTTTATTACAGATATATGTGCTATCTGTTTTACGCGCTTTTTATAATCCGTTCGCGGAATTTTAATAATCGCGCAGTATAATTTTCCGAAAGGTGCGCTTTGCGCGCCTTGCGAGGTAACGATGTCAAGGGACTATACCAATTACGACTACCTTTCCGTTTCGGTCAAGAGCGACCAGCTCGACCGCATTCTGCAGTGCTATCACGCTCTCGGCTGGAGGGAAGAAAAAATGGAAGACGACAGGCAGTATTACAATATGAAATACGTCCGCCTGCGCCGTCCGCATAAAATTGAAAATAAGGACAGATTGCAGTATCTGCAGGTGCGCATGGAAAGTTTGATAAATTCCGTGTCGCGCGTCAATTCCCGCCGACATATAAAATCGCGTGGGTTTATCGCGCTCGGCACAATGATTTTTTTGGGTCTTGCGGCGCTCGGACTGTGGTTTACGCTCGCCTTTGAAGAGCGCGTCTGGCACCTTTGCGGCTGGTGGATAAGCGGACTTTCTGCGGCTTTGATGGTTCTAGCAGTCGTACTGTTCGTTTTCATGAATAAACGCGAAGACGCCGCGGCGCAGAAAAAGAACGAGCAGAGTTTACAATATCTCCGCGCGCTCATAGAGGAATGCGAAGCCATCGCGCCATCCGCTGAAGCCGAGCAGATTGAACCCGAAGAAGAGATTTCAGAAGCGGAGGAAGAGGCTGCATTTTCGTGCGAAGAGGATATGAAGGAGGCGGCAAATGAATAGTTCCGGTCTTTACCGTTCCCTTGAAGTCAAATCGCGCCGCAAACGCCAGCGCTTCAACGAGGATAAGGTTGTCAAAATCCGTACGGAACACAACCACGTCGGTCTCGCTAAAACTTTAATAACCGCTGCAATCGTTCTGCTGCAGCTCGGAATAATCATCGGGCTCAGCACGCTGCCCGCGCTCGCAGTAAGGTGGTATTTGTTATTTTTGGTAATTATAAGCTTGTTCACCGCTTTTTCGGTCTTGTCCTCGCACAGGAACAACCAGGCTAAGGCGGTGTGGGTGCTGTTCATTCTCGTCTTTTTCTTCTGCGGGTTTATCGTTTACTTTATGTCAAACGATAAATACATGTATGCCCGTTCCCGCCGCAGACACGCAAAAATTTTTGAACGCACAAAGTCGTTGGTGCCGCAATATGCGCCTGCGAATGCGTCAGAAGACATGAAGCAGATGTGTTCTTATTTAAGTCGCGCAGGCGGCTTCGCGCCATACACAAATACTTCGCTCAGGTATTTTCCTTCGGGTACGCAGCTTTTCGACGACGTTTTAGAAAGTCTTAAAAGCGCCGAAAAATTTGTCTTTATTGAGTATTACGCCATTGCGGACGGAGTTCTGCTCAACCGCATGTGGGATATTCTCGGCAAAAAGGCGGAAGAGGGCGTGGACGTGCGCATAATTTACGACGATGTCGGAAGCAGGGCGTTTACCCATTCGATGCGAAAAAAAATGCGCGAAAGCGGAGCGCAGATAAAAGTTTTCAACAGGCTTATTTCACGCTTTACTTTTGCATTAAATTACCGCGATCATCGCAAAATGATAGTGATAGACGGCAAAATCGCTTATACGGGCGGAAGCAACATCGCAGACGAGTATATCAACGAAAAGCACATGCACGGCTATTGGAAGGATACGGGGCTGCGGCTGGAAGGCGAAGCTATCGACGCAATGACGCTCTTTTTCCTCAGACAGTGGGAATTCATAACCAAAAAACACTGCGACTACGCGCCATACATGGGACATTACGGGCGGGTTTACAGTCCTTACACAGTCGTGCCTTACGTCGACGGTCCCGAATACGGACCATCGATCTGCAAAAACGTCTTCGAAAGCGTAATTTATTCGGCAAAGAAGAGGCTGTATATAATGACGCCATATTTTATTCCCGACGACAGTATAGTTCAAGCGCTCGTAAACAAAGCGCTATCGGGAGTTGACGTAAGGATAATTCTTCCCTCGGTGCCGGATAAACTGTATGTTTACCTCGTTACGCGCGACAACGCCGAAAAACTGTTAAAATACGGCGTTAAAATATATTACCTGCGCGATTCGTTCGTACACAGCAAGTTGGTCATAACCGAAAGCTGCGCCGTAATAGGCACGGTCAATTTCGATATGCGTTCGTTCTATCAGCAGTTTGAAAATGCCGTACTCACCGACGATATGACCGTCGTTTACGACGTGCAGGCAGACTTCGAGCGCACTTTCGCCGATTGCGACGCGCCTTCAAAGGCGGGCAAGAACGGCTTGCTGCGCACCGTCGCCATTGCTCTTTTGCGCTTCGTTTCGCCGCTCATGTGAGGCAGGCAACAGGAATATGAATGAAAACTTCTGAAAATAAATTAAAATCAGCAGTCATCAAGTGGCTGCCCTTTTCGGTTTGCGTGGTTGCAGGTATCGTTGCGGGAGCGCTGCATCCTTTCGTTTCTGCCGTTTACCGCCCTCTCATTTACCTGCAGATACCCGTCTGCACTCTCATTATGCTCATATTTCCCGCTTTGGAAAAGTGGGCAAAAATTAAGGTTCCGTACTTTATAGAAGCGACAATAGCCTTTCACATAATAATATCGGTTGACCTCGGCACCGCGCTCGACGGCTACAGATTTATTCCTCATTACGATAAATTTCTGCATGCGTTCTTCGGACTTTGGTGTTCGCAGCTTATATATTTTTTCATGCTTCGCTGGGGTGCGAAAAATATGAGTAAAACGGGCATATGTACGCTCGTAACGCTGTCCGTTCTCGGCTGCGCGGCTCTTTGGGAGGTGTTCGAATTTACCACAGATTGCATATTCGGCGGCGACGCCCAGTTGTGGAAATATCGCGTAGCGAACGGGCTTAATCCCATGACGGACACGATGATGGATATAGTCGTCGCGCTCATTGGCATAGCGGTATTTTTCGTTACGCTTTACATTGATAATCGCAAGGGCGGAAAATTATATAATTCCGCCGCGGAACGCGAAGAAACTTAAAGCTAAAAGGCATGCGTAAAGTTCGGCTTCGAGGCATAGTCGGCAAACGCTTGCCTTTTTTGGCTGTATATGGTAATATTTACTGGTATCTTTTTATAAATAATAATTGTGAGGTGCGTTAAATGCAGGAAAACTTGCCCGAAAACGAGCGACAAGTCGAAGTCGAGCAGAGGGAGAGCGCGTCAGAACAGGAGATGTCTTTGCAGTACAAAGACAAGCGCGAAATGTTCAAAGGCGGACTGCTCGGCGTGTTCATAGGTCTGGCGGTTATCGTGCCGGGCGTAAGCGGTTCGGCTGTTGCCATAATTTTCCGTCTTTACGAAAAACTTTTATACGCATTCGGAAATATATTAAAAAAATTCAAGGTATGCGCAAAATTTCTCGTTCCCATAATAATAGGCGGAGTTATCGGACTTGTAGTGGGCTTTCTGGGCGTTCAGTATCTGATGGCGCTCATACCTTTTGCGATAGTCGCGCTGTTTGCGGGGCTTATGCTCGGCGCGTTCCCCGCGGTAACGGACCAGTTAAAGGGCGAAAAAGTTACGCCGGTCAGGGCGATATTGTTTATCGCGGGACTTGCCCTTCCCGTAGTGCTTTCGGTAATATCCTGCAATGTAGCCACGGGCGAACAGGTGCTTGAAAACGCGCAGTTTTATCACTATATAATTTTTGTTCTGATAGGTTATGTTATAGCAATAACCCAGCTCGTGCCGGGGCTGAGCGCAACCGCGCTTTTGATGATGCTCGGCTATTTTACGCCCATTCTCAATTCGGTTTCGTTGACCTATTGGGGCGAACATCCTCAGATTTTCATCGTGTACGCCTGCCTTGCAGTAGGATTTATAATAGGGCTTTTAACCGTATCCAAGGGCATGACAAAACTCATCGAAAAGCACCGCGCGCCCACATTTTATACGGTTGCGGGGTTGTCGCTCGGCTCGGTTGTAACAATGTTTTACAATGCCGAAGTGAACGCCGTTTATAGCGGCTGGGGCGTTTCGTTTATGTGGTGGGAACTTGTTCTCGGCATAGTCCTGTTTGTCGCAGGCGTGTGCGCGGCATATTTCTTCGTCAGGTACGAGCGCAAGCACGGAGCATGATTAAATTTAATTTATAAATTATGCGCAGTCGCAGGAACCGACTGCGCAGTTTTTATATTTAAAGGCATATCGTTTTTTAAATGAGTTGACAACGCAAAAAACCTTTGTTAAAATAATATAGCTTCGTCTGGAGTACGAAGCACGATAATTTTGGAAGGTTGGCTGAGTGGTCGATGGCGGCGGTCTTGAAAACCGTTGAAGTGAGAGCTTCCGGGGGTTCGAATCCCTCACCTTCCGCCAAAAACAGAGGGGCGATTTTTTATCGCCTCTCTTTTTTTAAGCAAGAGTATATGGCGAGGGGTTCGAGGGTGGAGGCGTTTTGCGAGAGCAAAACGGTTTGCGAAGATTAGTTTGGTGAGAGACAGGGAAAAACGCAAACTGAACGGTGGATACCCACCGTTCACCGGGGCGCGCCGCCAAAGGCGCGAATCCCTCACCTTCCGCCAAGCGGTACCCAACTGAACCCGTAAAAAGGTTAAGTTGGGTGCTTTTTTATACTTTTAACTTGATTTTAACGCGATATTCTTTCGGTTTCGATTTGAAAACGTGAGTATCAACGATATAACTCTTTTCACACTGATAAAAACAAAAGTCCCGATGATTTTCATCATCGGGACTTTTCTTGTCTGTGAAATGTAAGTCGATTTCTATCTTATCGTTGTACAGTCGGATTCCTTTGACCAACAGATCAATAAGCTGTTTGGGGTTTTTTCGTAAGGCAGTACTGATATGTTTGACGATTTCGTCTTTTGTCAGAAGTTGTCGTTCCCTGCATTGTTCCATCAGAATTTTCTCGGTCAATAGGAACGCTTTTCTTCTAACTCTTCTAACCGGTTTTTTGTAGAAGCAGTGGAAATGCCTTGTTCCATACAATCAAGCAGATTTGAAATGGATTTTTCAACTTTTGCCAGATCGTTCCGCAGCAAGTTCAAAACAGAGCGGTCGTGGTATTGCTTTTTCAGAAGAAGCAAAATATCGTCCGCAAATTTCAATAGGTTTTGAGGAGTCGCAAACGCTTCCAGCACTGATTCAAGAATCAATGATTCAAGTGTTTCTTTTCGTATAGGTCTTAATTGACACTGTTTACTGACTCTTTTGCCGGAACATTTGTAATATCGCATTATACTTCCGTTTTTAGAAGTACCTGCGTCGGAATTAACGGATTTACCGCAATACCCACACTTCACTTTGTTTTTAAGCAAATAAACGACATTGGGTTTATGCTTGCCGTATTTGTTGCTGTCAATTTTGCTTTTTACTGCGTCGAAAATATCTTGAGGTACAATACGTGGGTACATATTAGTGAATACTTCTTCCCCGTGCCTGTATATTTTAATCGTTTGAAACAGTAAACATATTTTAAGCGTATTTTGTTTGCTTTTCAGTTCCATTATATCAGCTATAGTGCAGTCTGGCAACCCGAAACAGCACATCTTTCAATCATTGTTTTCCAAACGAAAATAATTAAACTTCCCGTGCCGCAACAGAGCTGCATTTTTTAAACTGAGATTTTTTAGTGCACACATTTTGCGTGCATGCGCTTTATCGACGGTCAAAAAAATCATGTGTTTGCGCTCATTATTGCAAATCCGCTTATTCTGCAAAATAAAGCAATTCAAATCGGTTGGCAATTAAAATATTCTTCTGATAGAATACCGCTTAGGGAATGAGGTTCTCCCAAAGATTAATCTTGAACCGCTTTTATTAAGCTGATGACCTCTGCGTATTATGCGCGGAGCATCGGCTTTTTTGTTTGCCCCGCAAAGGAGAATTTATGGATTTTTTAACTTCTGTTGCAGTAATATGTTTGAGCGCACTGCTCCTCGGTTCTATTTGCTCAAAAATCAAACTTCCGCCGCTTATCGGAATGTTGGTAACGGGCATAGTACTAGGACCGTATGTATTAAACCTCATTTCGCCTTCAATTCTCAATATATCTGCAGATTTGCGTAAACTCGCGCTCGTCATAATTTTAACCAGAGCGGGACTTAACCTCAACCTGAAAGATTTGAAAAAGAACGGTCTGTCCGCGGCGCTTTTGTGCTTTTTGCCCGCCACGGCGTAAATTGCGGGATATATTCTTGCAGGCACGCTCATTTTAAAACTAACCGTGATAGAAGCCACTCTTCTGGGCTGCGTCATGGCGGCAGTATCTCCCGCAGTAGTTGTTCCCCGCATGCTTAAGCTCAAAGAGAGTGGCTTCGGTACCGACAAGGGCATTCCTGACATGATTATGACGGGTGCGTCCGCGGACGACGTTTACGTCATAGTTTTGTTTACTTGCCTTATGGGCATGGCGGAAGGGGGAAACTTTTCCTTTAATATAATATGGCAGATACCCGTCTCTATAATAGCGGGAGTGGGCGTGGGCATAGCCGTCGGCGTTGCATTCGTTTTGTTTATAAAAAAATGGCATATGCGCGACAGTGTAAAAGTCATAATCATTTTAAGCATAGCGTTTTTGTTCGTCGCACTGGAAAACGCCGTGGACGAGTGGGTACCCTATTCTTCATTGCTGTCTGTAATAGCTTTTGGCGCAGTCGTCTTTGCAAAGCACGAAGTCTGCGCAAAAAGGTTGTCGGGCAAATTTTCAAAATTTTGGATATTTGCCGAAATTTTCCTTTTCGTCCTCGTAGGTGCGGAAGTCAACATAAGTTTTGCCCTGAGCAACTGCGGATTTATAATCTGTACCATAATTCTCGCGTTGTTTTTCCGCATGCTCGGAGTGTTGTTGTGCGTATCTTTCTCTGCGCTCAATTTTAAGGAAAGACTGTTTTGCATGATAGCGTATTGTCCCAAAGCCACCGTTCAGGCGGCTATAGGCGCATTGCCGCTTGCGGCAGGTCTTGCCTGCGGGCAGACAATCCTTACGGCGGCGGTGCTTGCCATAATCATAACTGCGCCGCTCGGAGCTTTCCTTACGGATATAACTTATAAAAAACTGCTTTACCTGCCGTCCGCTCTGTGCGAAGCGCAGGATGTTAAAACTCAAGACGAATGAGCCGCCGCAAAATTTTAATTTTGCGTTACAAATAAGCGCAGACAGTTTATATATAATTGAAATACGGTTTTAAAGATACTAAAGAGGCATTATGAATATAATAAGAAATCAAAGATTTGGCGAGGAGCGCGCCCTGTACAATTCTCACGATTTAATGTTGGAAAAATGCTCGTTCGACGGCGAAGAGGACGGGGAATCCGCGCTCAAAGAGTGCAAAAATATTGTGCTGAAAGATTGTTACATGAACCTGAGGTATCCGTTCTGGCACATCGACGGTCTGGAAATTTCGGGCGGCGAGCTTACCGAAAATTGCAGGGCTGCGCTGTGGTACGATAAAAACGTAAAAATTTCGGATTGCGCGATGGACGGTATAAAAGCTCTCAGGGAGTGCAGTCGCATTACTCTCGAAAACGATAATGTCAATTCCCCCGAGTTCTGCTGGAGGAGCGGTTACATAAACATTAAAAATTGCACCGTCAATTCGGAGTACGGCTTTTTCGAGTGCAGAAATATAGTGGCGGAGGGGCTGAATTTCAGCGGAAAGTACTCTTTCCAATATACCCGCAATCTGCATATTTCACGCTCTAATCTCGATACCAAGGACGCATTCTGGCACGCAAAGAACGTTACCGTTACCGACAGCACGGTAAAGGGCGAGTATCTCGGTTGGTATTCGGAAGGGCTTACATTTATAAATTGCAGAATAATCGGCACGCAGCCGCTATGCTATTGCAAAAATTTAAAGCTTATAAATTGCACGATGGAAGATTGTGACCTTGCATTTGAATACAGCGTCGTCCGCGCGGACGTCAAGGGTAAAATTTTATCCGTCAAAAATCCCCGCAAAGGGTGCATAACGGCGGACGAAATAGGTCAGATAATCCGCACTGAGGACAGTATTTATCCCGTAAAGGCAAAAGTTATGTGCCGCAAATGAGTTAATTTTTCCGAAAATCGAAATAAATATTAAAATATCTAAAAAAAACTGCGTCAAAACGCTTACGAAAAAAATTTCAATCTGTTAAAATTTATCAAGCTGTAGCTTATGGGCGAGGGCGTCGCTCAGGGATACAGCTTTTTTTTGTAAATTTATATTGCGGGAGATACCATGGAACAGAAAGAAAACAATTACTTCGGCAGCGAAAAATTGGGCAAATTGATACTCAAGTTTGCTATACCCTGCATACTTTCCTTGCTCATAGCATCGCTTTACAACCTCGTAGACCAGATTTTCATCGGCAACGGCATAAATTACCTTGCAAACGGCGCAACAAACGTTGTGTTCCCAATAACTATTATAGCGCTCGCTTTTTCGCTTCTTATAGGCGACGGCTGCGCGGCATTTTTAAGCCTTTGCCAGGGCAAGGGCGATAAGGAACACGCTCACCGCTCGGTTGCAACCGCAATTATGTTTTCCGTCGCAATCGGCGTTATAATAACTGTGGTTTTCGTGTTCATAAAGGAACCTGTGCTCTGGGCATTCAGCGCAACGCAGGGCAATATCGGCTATGCGCGCGAATACTTCGACTATATCCTCATAGGTCTGCCTTTTTACATATTTGCCAACGCGCTCAACTCGGTTATAAGGGCGGACGGAAGTCCCGCTTTTGCCCTCATTACAATCTCGGTCGGCTGCGTTATGAATATAATTCTCGACCCCATTGCCATTTTCGTGCTTCATTGGGGCGTTACGGGCGCAGCTCTCGCAACGGTGGCAGGACAAATCGTTTCCGCCGTGCTTTCGGTCATTTATCTCTTTTTCCCTCGCACGTTTAAGTTGCAGGTCAAAAGTTTTATACCCGATTTCAGACTTCTGGGCAAAATTTGTCTGCTCGGCATAAGCAGTTTTTTAACGCAGCTTTCCATAGTCGTAACCATTGCGTGCATGAATAACGTTCTCACGAAGTACGGCGCCATGTCTGAATACGGCGAAGACATTCCTTTGACCGTCCTCGGCATAGTCATGAAGGTCTTCCAGATAGTTATATCCGTCGTAGTCGGCATTGCTGCAGGTTCGCAGCCTATAATAGGTTATAACTGCGGCGCTGGCAATATGGCGAGGGTAAGGCAGCTTTATAAAATTATCTTCATCGCGGAAGCGGCGGTGGGCGCGGTCGCGCTTATATGTTTTGAATGTTTCCCCGTGCAGATAATTCAGATATTCGGCAGCGGCGACGCTCTCTATCTGCAATTTGCCGCCATATCTTTCAGAATTTATCTTTGCACGATAATTCTCTGCTGCATACAAAAGGCGACAAGCATATTCTTGCAGGCGCTCGGCAAGCCCGCGCTTTCCATGGCGCTTTCTCTTCTCAGGGACTTTGTATTGAGCGTTCCGCTCATCTTGCTGCTTCCTTTGGGAATGGGTCTGGAAGGCGCGCTTCTTTCCGCTCCCATAGCCGACGCAGTTTCTTTCGTCGTCGGCATGCTGATAATGTACTTCACGCTCTTTTCCCGCAAGGCTAAAAGCCGTGCCGAAGAAACTAATAATAAATAAATTTTAATGCGCATTCTTACGTTTTGAAAAAATTTATTTTATCGCGGTTTTTTGTCCGCCGTCCTTTAAAAACTTTAAAGGCGGCGGATGTTTTTTTATGCAAATATATTGAAAAAATGCGTGCCGTGTGATAAAATTAAACAAATAATAAGGAGGTAACGGATTGAAAAAGACAGTAATCGCTCTCGCGGCGGCAGTCTGCGCCGTCGCGGTGCCCGTCGCCGCGGCGGGATGGGTAATTCCCGCAACGCAGACCGTAGGTTTCAGTTATACTGGCGGCGAATATATTTCCGTCAGTTTCAACGCCAATAATGCGGACGAAAACTACAGTCAGCTTGCCCCGCAGGAAGAACGAGTAGCTCTTTCCGTTGCCGAAAGTTATATTCCGAGCGCGGAGGAGTGTTCAATATACGACTTCGACGCGGAGAAAGCTTACGTGTTCGACGGTTGGTACACCTTGCCCGACGGCGGCGAAAGAGTGGGCGGCGAAGTTACCCTTCTTCAGGCTGCGGACGGGCGGGAAAGCATAACTCTTTATGCTCATTGGCAACAAAAGAGCACGCTTAAAATTACCATAAAGGATAACTGTTATTCGGGCGTGGACGGCAGTTGCACTCTTTTCTGGCAGGACGGGCAAAACGAGTGGAACAGCGCCTTGTGCGCTTCGGCGGAAGCGGGTACTTTTGATTTTAACTACTATATCAACCCCGCGCAGGAATGGAAAATAATTTCTCATCTCGCATCGGGCGACAGAGAGCTTTCGGGCGTCAGCCTTTCGGAAGGGCGCACATATTCTTTTTCGATAACCGTTTACGCTACAGGCATAATTTCTGCGTCTTCATCGCTCAAGGACATAACTTAATTTTTTTCAGGTTAAATGC
>ENA-UONV01000720-UONV01000720.1-human-gut-metagenome-genome-assembly--contig:-CS4-NODE-720-length-35056-cov-42.786120_pt1 | contig 35056 bp, 27 predicted proteins | sample MGYA00242461_ERZ724008 | MGnify/ENA metagenome assembly ERZ724008 | reverse complement strand
CTGCCTATTCGGCATCTGTTATTTCAATCAGCTCGTCGCTGATCTCTTCCTGCTCTGCATTCATCTTTTCTATGCTTGACGAGTTTGCAACTGCGGTACGGTTACCGATAGTGCCGACAAGCTCAGGACCTTGTTCGTTTGCTATGAACAGATCGCCGTAATCGGGGAAACCGCCGTCGGCATATTTCTTTAATGCTAAAAGACCTAAGCCGCCCCAAGTATCCGGGTTGTTAATCTGTCCGCTTTTCAGCAGTTCTTCATACGCTTTCTGAGGATCGTATGTACTGAACTGCTTCACCGCATAAAGTGCTTCGTTAGATGTCAGCCCGTTCTTTTCAAGAGCCATGTTCCATGCTTCCGTAGGATCGTATCCGGAACGCATATATTCGTTTGAATCGAGCTGAGCCTGTCCTATAGCCGTTCCGTATTTACTGGACAGATCTATTTTCTTCAGCTCTTCTGCATGAGTCATTTCATAAAGCCCTGCGCCTACGCCTTGCCAGAAGTTTGACCAGCCTTTTCCGAGATCTCCGAAAAGCCCTTCAAACATACTATTTATTTTATCAAGTCCACCTCTGAGATCGCCGTTTGCAAACTTATAAATGCCCTCTCCTACGCCTTGCCAAAAATCAGACCACTCCTCGCCCAAATCGCCAAAAACTGTTTTAAACCTATCGTTTAGTGATCTTAATGCTTTATATTGTTCCTCTTCATTGCCATTGAAAATATTATAAATATCTTCACCTACGCCTTTAAAGAAGTTTACAAAATCCTCACCAAACAAATTTTGTATTCTGTCTGTCAGATTTTTAAGTCTGGTATATTTTTCATCTTCATCTCCGAAAATCAAAGACCATATATCCGAACCAATGCTTACAGCTTCGTTGAAACCGTCTTGAAAAAGCTTAAAGCCATCAGTCGTCAGCCAATGCCACACTTCTTTCAAGCTATTATAAATACCGTCAAAACTGAAATCGAAAGACGTGCCGTTAATCTGCTCCTGCACATCACTCAGCGCATCAGCAAGGCTCTCCGCATTCTCCACATCATCGCTCGACACCACGCTTGAAGCAAGCGTACCAGAATTGCCCGACAGTCTGTTAAGCTCGTCAAAACCTGCAAGACTGCGTTTTACGCTGTCTGTAAGATTATCTGTGCTTTCTGCAACATCATCAACGCCCTTAGCCGCCTTGTTTGCCGCTTCATTTTCTTTTTTCAGCTTTTCGGAATTGTCGTCTATACCCTCTGTGCCTTTATTCGTGGCTATGCCAAGCAGTGCCAGCGCACCGACTATTATTCCTATCCAGCCCATAGTAGCTTTTAAAGCGCTTGCATACGCCAACTGCTTCGGTATAAGTATGTTCAGTACGCCGGTATATGCAAGTTTTGCGGCTCTCATAAGCCTTGTTGCCGCTGTTACGGCAGGTATTGCCACAGCCATACCGATAGCAATTTTAAGCATTGTCTGCTGTGCAGGCGTTGCCGCTTCGACCTTTGCCTGTATATCCGAAACAACATCTCCAAGACCGCCGACAGCTTCTGCCACCGTCATTATAACAGGCTTTAATGCGTTAAGAGAGCTTGACAGCACAGGGAGGACGCTCTGAGCAAGCGGCAGGAGTGCTGTACCGGCTTCTGCGGCAAAATCCTCAAGCTCTGCCTTGAATGTCGTAAGCGCACCCGAATAGGTATCGTTTTCCTTTGCATAGTTTCCTGCCGCATAGTCCGACTTATCAAGGAACATCTGCATAGCGGCATTGACCTTCTGCTGTGTGGTTTCAAGCTTTCCAAGTCCTTTTTCCTGTGCGTATATCTGCAGGTTCGTGTCATTTATGGCAACACCGAGATTATCCATCATTGTGAAGTTGCCCTTTGCCATACCTGCGACCGCTTCCATAGCGCTGTCAACGGATATGCCCATAATACTTGCCACATCAGACGCTCGTTGCATAGACTGCGTTACCATATCGGTAGACTGTGCCACCGAAAAACCCGAACCTTGAAATAATGCGCCCATTTTTGTGGCGGTCGCAAGATACTTTCTCTGCGAAAGTCCGAGCGAAGAAGCGGCAGTTTCTGCGGTTCTCTGAATTGTGTCGGCATAATTTTTGAAGACCGACGCTGAGCCGCCTATATTCTGTTCGAGATCACCTGCAAGTGCTGTAAGCCGATGAAAATTCTTCTGTTGTTCATGTTTCTGTCCTTTCTCCGCCCACCGTGTTCATTGCCCACAACGTTCGGAATAAATTGTTTTTGGGTATAAAAATACCGCTCCAAAAGGGGCGGTATAATTATTAAGTTTGGTTCTGATCTGCGCCGAACTTCACAAAAAAAACGGCTGTTTTTGTGAAGTTGGTATTTAAAAACGCATTTAATTTTTAAAAAAACGGATAGAATAAAACCGCTCACGGCTGTGGGCGGTTTTAAGGCAAAATAAATGCTTTTTTCTCTTCTTTGCTCAAATCTGAAAATTTCTTATTCGTCTTCCGTAAGTATTCTGCCAATCGGCTAAGATTATATTCATTAGGGGGCAAACGCTTTTCGCCTCCTACAAATACCCCATCAAATTCCTTAATATCAGGATCCGGTATTATTTCAGTCATTTTTATATCCTTTCAAAATTATATTTTGAGAGAATTTGCTCTGCCGCTTCCCCGTCTATTATAAACTGATATTCATGAGTGATTGGCAAGTGAACAGCGCCAAAATTCTCTATATAATGATTAAGAACTTCTTGATTAGCCGCATATCCGTATATACATCCGGTCTCATTTCCCGCTTTTACGGACTCCTCTATAGCCGCCGCAAATAAATGTCCTCCGACTCCAATAAACTTCTGTTTTCCATTGTTAAGCAGTTTGTTGTTGATAGGTGCTGTACTTGCATACGACAAGTATACACCGCCTTTATCTTTGCGTATAGCTATAAGCCCCTGTGGTTCTGTATCGTTTTTAAGATATACTCCTAAGACCTGTTCACCATCAGGAATATCTGACCAATCTATATTCCAACCATCAGCCTCCTTGAAGCGTGAATATTCAGATTTCGTGAGTTCTCTAACTTCCGTCTGAAAAATCTCACCGGTTTCTGCATCTTTTAAACACGGTACAAATTCATCAAATTCTATATTAATTATACCATTTTCCTTTGATTTGTCAACACCCTTCCCTGCAAACCTCATTGGCTTATCCGCATTGACTTTACCCGCACTTCCTGCAACGTACCGCCACTTGCCGTCCTCGCCCTGCTGTAAGTTCCGCTCCCATTCGTCAAAGTCAACATCTGCGCCTATCTCGTCGCCCAGTTCGGCAAGTTCTTTGTCAAGATCCTCCTCGCTCGGCAGAACAGGGAGCGTTGTAGAACGGCAGAACGGGTGCATAGGCGGAAGATTTACACCTGCCTGTGCGCTGTTGCGCTTGAACACCTTACCATCAAGCTCACGGCATAGATCGCTTGTGCGGCTGTCAAGGCAGGCAGAAAACTCGTATTCGTCAATATCAAGCTCCTTGTAGCCATACAGCTCCGCCATATTCGCAACGCAGGTAGTTTCCGTCCGGACAAGCCTACGTGCCTCGAAAGCACCGACACCGCAACGGTTCATTATATCGTCCGCCATGTGCTGTTCGGATTTCCCCGCCATAATGCACACAAGCATATCGTGCTTCAGCCCGTCTGCAAGTGCGTTTGTGTTATCCCAGACACGCTGTGAGAACATCTGACCGCTCCAGTTAGTAGACAGAATAGCTTTAACACGGCTTTCGGGAATTAAATCAAAAGCCGCACGATAATCCGCACCCTTCGTCACATCGAAAACCGTCTGCATATACGCACTCTGAATTATATCGCCCAGATGCGCTGTATCAACGCCTATTTCGGCGTTTGCAAGGCGTGAGCACATATCACTTATCTTGCTGTCAAGATCATTTAAGCGCCCTATTCTGTGGGCGTATGCAGGCGATGATAACAGTGTTTCAAGCTGTTGTTTCTTCTGCTCATCGGTGCAGATAGCAAGAGCGGTCTTTATCTGTTCAAACATAGACTTATTCGGTGCGTTTTTGAGCATTGTTTCGGCTTCGGCGATACTCAGTTCAAACTTATCTGTAAAGGCATTAAAAACGTCATTCGCTTTCCCTTGCAGATACCGTGCTGTTGCGTAATAAGCCTTACCGAGCGTATCGGCGGTGCTTTCCGCTTTTGCCGTGTAGCTCACCATTCGTCCTGCGGCTCTGTCCTCCCAGTATTTCTTACTCGGATTCTTCATTGCTTTCGCCCCTTGCAAGCGGTGTGTTCATAAACATCTGCTGCTGTGCCGCTATAGCGTCCTGCTTCTGCTGTCGGAGTTCTTCTGCGGCACTCTGAGGATCTTTAACAAACGGCAGGAGCGAGAGCAGCGTTTCCTGCGGTACTTTACCGTCAAGCGTTGCCACCACCTGAGATAATTCAAGCTCATTTTGAGGAAGCGAGCGTGTAAAGGTTATGTCTATCAGCTTCGGATCGATATGACCGCCTTTTATGCCGATTATGTTGGAAAGGCACTCAAGGCGGTAACGTAAGCCTTGACTGGAACGGAAACGGTAAGCATGATACCTTCGACGACTTTGTAACCTTCGGGCTTGTTCATCATATAATCGAGGACAGCAAGAAAAATGAACAGCCGCCTGCGCAGAATAATCGCAGGGGGATTTATCGTCACTATGATAATACCGACACCCGCAGTGAAGCGGTAAAATGCTTGTGGATGATTTTCGGAATTGCTATTTTAATCGGTGGTGTTGCACTGACGGTTTGTTTTATCGAAAATCAGCTGCTTTTCATACTTGCTCTGCTCGTTACAGTGATAGTAGGCTTTATCGTAATGTCGCAAGGCAACGACAGAGGCGCTTAGCATAAAGTAACAGCCCGCAGGAATTTTATCTTCCTGTGGGCTGATTTTTATTTATGCACTCGCTATTTCTGCTGTAACAGCGGCATTTGCCGTATTTGCCGCGCATACGGGACAGACATTTTCTGTTTCGCCTGCGATGAACTTCATCGCCTTGTCGGTGCTCCAGAAGAAGCGCTCCTCGCCGTATGTTTCGATAAGTCCGCAACGGTGGAACATTTCGTCAACAGCAGGCTGTACGCACGAAAAGTATATTTCTATCTTTCTTGCGGAAAGACTGTCGCAAAGCTCCTTCATAGCCTGTACGCCGGAAATATCCGCTATAGGCACGCCTCGCATTGAGAATATCAGCTTTCCGCCGTCCTCTACATCAAGGTGCGAAAGCTTCTCTGACAGCTTGTTTGATGTTCCGAAGTAAAGCGGGCCTGTGACATATACGACCTTTGTGCCGCGGAGCTTTCCGTCCTTGTCGGCTATATCGATCTTTGCAGGATCAACATCCGCAACATTTACCGTCATATCCGAAACCTTAAGCACGAACATGATGACCGAGAAAAGAATGCCGATTATAATTGCGACTGTGAGGTCGAATATAACCGTTGCCGCCATTGTGATAAGATACTGGAACATTGCGGTCTTTATTTTTCTGCCGAAAATATCCTTTATTACCGCAAACTCGTTCATTCTCCACGCAGTTACGATAAGCACGCCTGCAAGTGCCGCCATAGGTATCTTTGACATTACGCCGCCGAGCAGGAACATTGACGCTAAAAGCACCAGCGAATGAATTACACCCGCAATTCTCGTCTGTGCGCCGCTCTTTATGGCAACGCTCGTTCTTGCGATTGCCGCTGTAGCGGGAACGCCGCCGAAGAACGGTATCAGCATATTGCCTATGCCCTGCGCTACAAGCTCCTGATCGCTGTCGAGCTTTTCGTTCTTCATTCTGCCTGCACTCGCCCCACATAAAAGGCTCTCGATAAGTCCGAGCGCCGCAATACTTATTGCAGGGAATATAAGATTTTTGACCGTGTCAAAATCTATCGCCGTAATATCAAGCCTGTCATTAAGTAAAAGCGTCTGCGGTATCTCGCCTACAATGCCGACATCAAAGTTGAATATGAAGTTCAGTGCCGTTGCTATTATAATAGACATAAGCGATGACGGGATGATAGCATTGAGTTTTTTGGGATAAATAAGCATAAACACTATAACGCATACACCAATTGCTATTGCCGCGAAATCCAACGTCTGGGGCGTGTTGAAGTAGCTTACTATCTTGTCTATAGTAGACGCACCCTCGCACTTAAGTCCCGTAAGATTATTTATCTGTCCGAATGCGATTATTATTGCTATACCCGATGTAAAGCCTGTGATAACAGGGGTCGGTATAAACTGTACCAGTCCGCCGAGCTTGAAAATCCCGCACAGCAGAAGTATAGCACCGGACATAAAGCAGGCAATGAACACACCCTGTATCTGATATGTAGCCACAAGCGAGCAAAGGATAGCCGCCATAGCGCCCGTAGGCCCTGATATCTGATATGAAGCACCCGAAAGCAGTCCTATTACAACACCCGCGATAAGCGCCGTGATAAGTCCTGCGGCGGCAGTCGCACCGCTCGATATACCAAATGCAAGCGCAAGCGGAAGTGCCACAGCCGCAACTGTAATACCGGCAAGCACATCCTTTCCGAATTTTCCCGCATTATAACCTGTAAATTCTGTTTTTAAACGTTTGAAATAACGCTTTATCATTTCTCTCCCTCTTTCTGTTCCTTTGTCCTGCGGACAAAAAGCAACCTCTATATTTTATACCCGAAAGAGAAATTTGTATATATCAAAACTCAACAAAGATTTGTTCACATTGGGTAAATTTTAAGTGACTTATTCAAAATATAAAAGCTCCTTTCCGAACATTTCCTGTCAGGAAAAGAGCCTGTCGTTTTCAATAATATCAGATCTGTCCGTAAATCGGAGCATATTTACTCCTCACGCTCTCAGATACAACCCATATTCATAACTATCCCCCTGATATTCCTCGCTGATTTTACCGATCAACTGCGTAAATCCGAGCTTTGAATATATGTGTACAGCCGTTTCGTTATCATCTTCGACACCGATCGTAAATTCAGAGTAACCTTTTTGCGAAAGCGTGGAAATTACCTCATTCAACAAAAATTGTCCGTATCCCCTGCCTTGAAAATCCTTATGAATACGGAAAGCAAAGAGATAAACACGCTTATTTCTTACGGCAAACCTTTCATCGTTATGGACATAAGCGGCGCGTATCTCTCCTATCAGTCTGTCCTCTTGGAACAAGCCGAATATATCGATTTTTCTCTCGTTAATATCTACTGTATTTTCAGCTGTCATTTCATCGGGATCGTTATAGTCAAAGAGCTGAAACAGCAGATTTAATTCGCCTGTGTTCAAAGTTCTGATATTCACTGTTTTGTTTCCTTTTCAAAGTTTATTATGCACAGCCTGATTATTTCCTTCAGAAACGGTAGATCTTCAATAGTCGGATTATCGACCCTGAATGTACAACCGCAGACAGCTTCAAACTCCCGTCCGAAAATGACTTTACGACGTCCGCCTTTGCATGAGCCGCAATGACCGCAGTTATCTACATACTTCCACGCAAGCTTTTTTATTTCATCATCAACATCACATTTATCAAGCCATTCCGATTTTATATCATCAGACCATACAGTCCATAGATCTTGCGGCTCATCGGGGTCTTTGATTGAAATAAAGCATACACAACAATTGTTGAATTTACACTGATAGTAGATTTTATCTTTCCAACAATCGCAGTTGTCCTTGTAAAAGTCTACGCCTTTTTCTTCAAGAAATGAAACAAAATCCAAAGCCACGCTTTGCGCTTCAAAGAAAAGCCCGTTGCGAATATAATCTTTAATACTTAATTCAGTCATTTTAATTTCTCCGAAATTTCTGTCATTTTTTGACAATCCATTATGTTCAAATATTTAAATTCGGCGTTGACGTTATCATTGTATTGTTATAGTACACAGAAAAATTCCGACATTAATTGAACCTATAACGTCAATTGACCGCATTAAAACCGTCTACCTTATAATAACATAAAAAACAGCATAATTCAACACAACGAAATAATAAACGGCATTTTCATAAGCCTGTAATTGCTATGATTGGAAAAAGTCTTCTTGACAGCATAAAAATACTGTGCTAAAATCAGAAAAACGGCGAAACGGAGGGAAATCACATGGAAAGAAGCTCGTTTGAAATATTCAAAAGCAACATCTGCCACCTTGTAAAAGACAAGGGCGAGCTTTCCTTTATCCGTGATATGCTGTGCAGTGACGAAGTAAGCAAGCTATACGAGCGCCAGTGGTACGCCGAATGCCTTTACCTGCTTGCTATGATCGATTACCTCAGCCGCAAGAACGATATCCCGCTTTATAACGGATATGATAAGCTGAGAACGGGCAAGCTCGACAAAGTGCTTTATCCCTCGGGAATAATGGCAATGTACAGTCTTTCGGGCGACGAAAGCATATTGATAAAAAGTTTTGATGAATCCATACCGGAGTTCAAGCGGTTCAATATAGTTGAAAACGAAATTGAGAATGTTGTATAGATATAAAAAACAGAAGTATCACAATTTAGCTCCCTTGTGTAAAGGGAGCTAAAATCAGTGCTTGGCAAAGCGTGTAATCTTTTATTAAATTATCAGAGCATAAAAGACATATCCAACACCGCTGAAAACAAAAACGACCTACAGGCTCACCTGTAGGTCATCTTCTTATTCACTCTTTATATCACTATGCTCGTGCGTACTTTCCTTAGCTATCTCACTGAGCTTCTTTCTGTCCTCTTTGGCTATCGTTTCATTATGCAGCCACATCTTTATAAGTGCTACCGAATAAAGAATACCGGAAAGAAGCATTACTCCTATACAGATAAGAATAAGTAAGGATGATGCAGGCGATCCCTCGGGGAATACTCCCGGGAAGAACAACAGAGCCAGTACCGCAACATAGATAATAGCGGTGCAGACCTTTCCGTACCAGCGCGCGCCGTCAAGCTTTGTCTGCTTTGTCTTTAAAAGCACAAGTCCCATAATTGCCATAAAGCCGTCCTTTAAAAGCCATATAGCAAGCAGTATCCACATAAGCGGATAATTTATCGCTATGCAAAGGAACAATGTTCCCTGCGTCAGCTTATCGGCAAGCGGGTCAAGGAATTTGCCGAACTCGGTGATCATATTACAACGGCGAGCGATCTGCCCGTCAAGGAAATCGGTAATTCCCGACGCTACAACAACGGCGGCGGCAAGATAATACTCCCCGCTCGTACCTGCCGTGACATATAACCATACAAATATCGGGATAAGCAATATTCGTATAAAGCTCAGTATGTTCGGAATTGAAAATATATCTTTTTTCATCGGCTCACCCCTTATATTTTGTCGAAAAAAACAAATAAAAATCGACTTTTACCGCAGATTAACGCTTTAATTATACTACAGAAAGCCGAAAAAATCCATATTTACAAAAAAATTTTGTAGGATTAAACGAAACTTGGTAATAAATTCACGGTTATGTGTGATTTTTGCTTAAATGATCACAACTTTTTTACATCATCAAGGATTATTTTTCCGAAATCAGCGAGTAATATACTTTATAAAGCTCCTGTGTGGAGTTCTCAAGGAAATAATAGTGTCCTATATACGGCACAAGCAGTACAAGCAGAAGCACCGACAGTGCAAGGAAATACACCTTTATAGAAACAAGTATCAGCGACAGCAGAAAAAACACCCCGAAGCTCATCGTCACTATGAGATGGATAAGCCTTTCGTGCTGATAAAAGCCTATCCTGACAAGAAGCTCTTCCGCAAGCTTCTTCTTGTCTGTATCGGGGTCTGCCGCCTGTTTATTTATATATTCCTTATATTCTTTGATCTCATTTTTCATAAAATCGTCTTCTTCCCGGCTTATTATAACGCGCTGTAGTAATCGCGCATTCTTACCGCAAGCCTGTCACAACGTTCGTTTTCGGGGTGTCCTGCGTGACCCTTTATCCATCTGAACTCAACATCATGCGTATCAAGAAGCGGCAGTAACCGCTCCCACAGATCTACATTCAGCGCAGGCGTATTGTCAGACTTTTTCCACCCTCTGCGCTTCCAGCCGTTGACCCAGCCCTTTGTGACCGAATCGACAACATACTTACTGTCGGTGGTAAGTATCACCTTGCACGGATATTTCAGTGCCGACAGTGCCTCGATAACTCCCGTAAGCTCCATACGGTTGTTCGTTGTATGCTTTTCGCCGCCGCTGAGTTCCTTTTCTTTACCGTTCCAACGGAGAATAGCACCGTACCCTCCGGGACCCGGATTGCCGCTGCACGCTCCGTCGCTGAATATTTCAACCTTGGTTTCAGGCATTTTTATTTTCCTTTCCCGCTTTTCTTTTCGCCGACATTTTGATAAACACGTCTTTCCAATATCGCTGGAACGCCAGCAGATTATCAGTTATATGCCGTTCAAAGAACGAGGACAACGCCTCTATCAGAACAGTTGCGCCCATAAGGATTCCTGTCATAACTATCATTTCAAAGCACATCGGCTTAAGGTCGAGCAGAAAATCACGCAATATGAATATATCCGCCGCAAATCCGCCTATCAGGAAAACAAACAGACCGATTTTCCACGGCTTGAACGGCATACAAACCTTGAACAGTATCACGAACGCCGCAAAGCCTATACATATGGTCGACATTGTTTCGATGCTGTGATCAAAGGTTTCTCTCGGAATTATATCCATCCACCCCGAGATATAACGCATAAGCACTATCCCGACAAAATTGAACGTAATAAGCAGTCCGTGCATTATCGATTTCGGCAATACGTTTTCGATAAACTCACCCTTGACACGCTTGAAGTTCGGCTCCATAGCAAGCAGGAACGATGGTATGCCGTTTGTGAACATATTTATCTGCGTAAGCTGTATTGCCTGAAGCGGATAGCCCATCGGCACAAAGCAGAACATAAGCGCCGCCAGAAACGAATACACCGTCTTGTAAAGGAACAGCACGCTTGAACGCTCGATATTGTTTATAGAGCGTCTGCCCTCGCCTACTATCTTCGGCATTGACGCAAAGTTGCTGTCGAGAAGAACGATATTGGATACGTTTCGTGCCGCATCACTTCCGGACTGCATAGCTATAGAGCAGTCCGACTCTTTGAGTGCAAGAACATCGTTTACGCCGTCGCCCGTCATCGCAACCGTATGACCTTTGGCTTTAAGTGCCTTTACAAGCTCAAGCTTCTGATACGGCGTTACACGTCCGAATATCTTATACTTGTCAGCCGCCTCCCACAGCTCCTCATCTGTAGTAAGGGTAGACGCGTCAACGTAATTATCATAATGTTCAAGCCCTGCGCGCTGAGCTACTCCAGAAACGGTAACGGGGCTGTCGCCCGAAATAATTCTTATGTCAACGTCCTGCTCTGCAAAATATTTCAGCGTTGCAGGTGCTTCTTTTCTTATGCAGTCGGTAATTCTTACAAGTGCCACAGGCGTTATATTTTCGGGCAGTGCACCGCCCTCGACTTCGGGCGGCATATTGTCGCTGTGCGCAAACAATAGAACTCTGTATCCGCCCTCCGACAGCGTCTTTATCTGCTCTCTCAGCGCATCTGTCATAGCATCGCCCAGAATAAATTCAGCCGCACCGAGAATATATGTTCCTTTATCCTCAAAAGCCGCAAGGCTCCACTTTTTCGCACTTGAAAAATGTATCGCCGTCTTTGCCGACCATTCACGGCTTGGCAAAGAGCCGTCTTTTTTATATCTGTCCATTACCGCAAGCGCAGTGGGATTATTGTCACCTAGCGCATATATCATCTCGCAAAGAGCTTTTTCATGATCGCTGCCGTCAAGAGAGATAACGTCCGATACTTCCATTCTGCCCTCGGTTATCGTGCCTGTCTTGTCAAGGCAGAGAACATCTACTCTTGCGAGCGTTTCCACGCAGTATAAGTCCTGCGCCAGCGTCTTGTTCGTAGCAAGTCTGATAACGCTTACCGCAAGCACCATACTTGCCATAAGCACAAGCCCCTCCGGAATCATTCCGATTATAGCCGAAACCGTATTTACAACAGCATCGGTGAACGTGTTGTGCGCAAGCAGCATTTCCTTACCGAACATCAGCAGTATCATCGGGATAATACACACAGAGATCATCTTCAATATATAGTTTATGCTTGCAAGCATCTTTGAGTTATTCTTCTTGATATATTTTGCGCCGCTTGTTATCTTATTGGCGTAGTTGTCTGCACCTATGCGGATAACCTGCGCCTTTGCGTTACCGCTTATAAGGAACGAACCCGACAGTATCTCATCGCCCTTGTGCTTTACGATAGGATCGCTTTCACCTGTGATAAGGCTCTCGTTCACCTCGCAGTCGCCATCTACCGCTATGCAGTCCGAGCAGACCTGTCTGCCGGCCGACAAAATCATTATATCGTCAAGAACAATATCCTTTACGGCTATAGTCTGTATTTCGCCGTTTCTCAGCACATCAGCTTTGGGCGCGGAAATAAGAGCCAGCTTGTCGATGGCTCTTTTTGAGCGTATTTCCTGGAATATACCTATTGCCGTATTGCATATGATAACGCCTAAGAACAGACAGTTCTTGAACGAACCTACCGCAACGACAAAAGCCGCCAGTATTATGTTGATAAGGTTGAAGAATGTAAGGCAGTTATCCTTGAATATCTGCTTTACGGATTTGCTCGGTATATCGAAGTCACCGTTGACCTTTCCGCAGGCTATGCGCTCATTTACTTCCTCTGCGGTAAGTCCGGATATCACATCTGTTACATTTTCAAGAGAAACGTGTTCTTCGGGCATTGACATATATAAGTTGTCCTTCCGTAATTATTGGTTTTGCGTTGTACTGTCCTGCAAAATACTGTCTGAACTGTCATCAGCCTGAGTATCCGTATTTCTGATATAGCTTACATAGTCCTTCAGCTCCTGCGATATCCCTTTTTCGCCGTAGATATCAGCGGTTATATGCTCACCGAACTCCCAGAACCTTTTCATTTCGGCGGTGTTAGGCATAATATAAGAGAAATCAAGCTGGTCAACAAATCCGTCAAGCTTTTCGCTTATATTGATATTTGTCGCCGGGAGCGTACCTGTTATTTCGGTTCTCAGGCTCTGCATATCAGTGCTTAGCAGATATTTTGCAAAAGCGTCCGCTTCTGCCGGGTGTTCACTCTTTGAATATACAAACATCGCCCTTACACCTGCAAGAGAATATGTATCGCTTCCGTTGTCAAATGCAGGAAGCGGCACTATACCATAGTCAACACCGGATGCGTCCGCCTTTGTTATAAACCACGGACCGTTCACGATCATAGCCGCACCCCCGCTTAAGAACATATCGTCAAGATCATCATAGCTGTAATTTGTTATATCCTCAGGGAATATATCCTGCATCTGCTTGAGCAGAGTAAGCCCATAGCTTGCTCTTGAATTGAGCAGACCGTAGTCGTTACCGAACATAAGTCTGTTTTTGCCGGAGCTCATAAGCATAGATATAAAATATACCGTATCCGTATGGAATATAAATCCGTACTTACCCGGATATAGGTTATTGAAAGCGCCGCTCCATGTGATAAGACTCTCCCATGTAGTAGGTATATTACTCTCTTCGACTAACTTCTTATTGTAAAACAATGCATATGTTTCGCATGACATAGGGTATCCGTACATTACATCATTATATACGGTAGCTTTTCTTGCAATCTCCAACGCCGTGGTATTGACTATATCCGTATCCTCTGTCGGAAGTACCAGCTTATTTTTCACCAGTTCACCCGTCATATCACCGGGGGCGGCAAAAACATCGGGCTTTTTAACGGTGCTTTCTGTATCAAGAAGCTCCGGTGTGGATTCTTTCAGGTCAACATTGACATATTCTATGTGTATATTGGGATAAAGTAAATTAAAACTCTCTCCAGCTTTTTTTATCCACTCATCGGGACCGTCTTTGGATTCCCAGACGGTGAGTGTGATATCATCTCTTGTAAGGCTGTCGTCGGTCGCATACGGCTTTGAACTGCTTACGTCGTCCGTTCGTGGCGTATGCTGAATAATTATATGACTGCTTTCGGAACAGCCCGCTGTCACAGTGCATATAAGCACGGCAAGCATAGCTATCGCTCTTTTGTATCTCATATCTCCTCCAACGGATAATCACAACTGTATTTTTACTGTAATAATTGTACAACAACTGCCCGATTTTGTCAACATCGGATGTACTTGCAAATGCCGCGCCGTTATGATATAATTACAGTAATTACCGCTAGCCGGCAGTACATGACACATACATTGGTATGCACTGCGTGAAAGGAAATAAAATGAACCCTGAAAAGAAATTTGAAACAAGCAGTATAGATGATATCAAAGCTCTTTTTGAAAACAGAACGGAAGAAGATATTATCCCACCCGATTCGTTCGGCAAAAGCGAAAAGCAGGTCGTAACAAAAGAAGCTGTGCAAAGCGCAGTCAGAAAGACATCATCAGGAAGCATAAAAAAGCGGAAACGAAACCGCACAATAGCAAATATTATGATATACAGCGGTATCGGACTGCTGATAGTTGCCTGTGCCGTATTGGTAGCCGTTATATTCAACGGTAACAACGGCAGCAGTATAAAGAGTCTTGACATTACAAACAGCGGCGAAATAACTCTGCGCGTCGGACACTCACAGCAGATAAAGGTAAAGACAGAGCCTGCCGACACCGAATATGCCCTGTCGTATGTCAGCGGTGACACATCGGTAGCTACTGTATCACTTGACGGAAAAGTCACTGCCGTTAAAAACGGAAAGACAGAGATCACCGTAAGCAGCGGCGAGCTTTCTGACACAATAACGGTAAATGTTAAAAAAGATATAATAGAATCGCTTGACGTTTCGCTTGCGGCGTTATCACTCGACGGCGGCGAAGAACAGAAGATAGACGCAAAGCTTACTCCCGCTGACGCAAAAGATGTTAAGCTGAGCTGGAAAAGTGCAGATACAGATGTAGCTACCGTTGATAAGAACGGCGTTGTAAAAGGTGTAAATACCGGCGAAACAACCATCACTCTGACCGATTCCATAACGGGTCTTTCAAAAGATATCACTGTCACCGTGAACGGACTTGAACTCCCCGAATCGATGAAATTCGACAAGGACAGCGTAACTGTCGAGGTAGGAGATGTGTATAATTCAGTTCTTAAGTTCACTCCGGAGGATATTACCTACACCGGTGCCATATACTATACCAGCGACTCATCGGTAGCGTCCGTCACAAACGAAGGCGTTATAACCGCAAAGAGCGCCGGAAACTGCACCATCGAGGCGTATTACGAAAACGACTACCGCCTTGTGGCATCTATGGAGGTGACCGTTATAGATCCCTTCCCTATAACAAGTCAGGAAACAACCGCCCCGGAAACTCCGTCACCTGAAACAACAACTCCCGATACCGAGCCTGAGCCCGAGCCCGAAACCGACCCGCCGGCTTCTTCAACGCCCGCTCCCGCACCTGAATATAGCGGCTCACACAAAATGGAAGTGATAGACGGCATCACATATTTTGACGGTGTTATGATAGCAAATAAGACCTACACCCTTCCCGCAAGCTATAATCCGGGCGTTCAGCCCGAGGCGATGGACGCATTCTACGATATGCAGGCAGCTGCGGCGGCAGACGGCATTTCACTCTGGATACTTTCGAGCTTCCGTTCGTACGAGGATCAGGATGTTATCTATAACCGTTATGTGGCGCAAGACGGAAGAGATGCCGCAGATACATATTCGTCACGCCCGGGTCATTCCGATCACCAGACAGGATATACGTTCGACCTTAACTCTCTCGAACAGGACTTCCAGTACGACCCCGCAGGACAGTGGCTTGACAAAAACTGTTATAAGTACGGTTTTATCATTCGCTACCCGAAGGGAAAAGAAAGCTCCACAGGCTATATGTATGAGCCGTGGCACGTAAGATACATAGGTGTCGACCTTGCAACAAAGGTAACTCAGAGCGGACTTTCACTGGAAGAATATTTCGGAATAACATCACAGTATCAGGATTAAATTCAAAACAAGTACATAACCGAAAAGGGTTGTTACACAACTTGAAAAAGAAAAAGTGAGTCGAGCGCACTATTTTACGCGCTTCGACTCACCTTTTCTTTTCCGGGTCGTGTCACAGCCCCTTTTTTATATATAGGCAATAATTCTCATTACAGCACATTTCCGATAAGGCAGTATTATGAAACATACAGCCAACAACGCTGAAAACAGCTTCCGTGCTTGCAAGGTGTTAATAATTTCGTGAGTGTATCGGTGCAACTGAATTATCACCGAAACTTCCAAAACGCACTATCCTAAGATATCTGTACAGTCCCCCGGGTCGAACAGAGCGTCAGCGTCCAGCTTATAACGGGATTTGAAACGCAATCGTTTGTGTATCTTATCGCCAACACCCCATTATGGCAGAAGAGGAGAGAGGTCAGGAAAGAGGGATGCCCGTCTGAGCATTGCAAAAGCAATGCTCCCGCTCCTCTCGTCGCTCCAGAGGAATGACTGATTTGGGAGAAAACCTAAGGGGAGAGGGGAAAGCGCCTTTGGAGCGCCTTCCTCTCTCCCCTTGGGTTTTCTCCCTCGTTCATAGCAGCAACGTTATCGCACAGAATAGCGAACCCGAGAAGTGCTATCCCGCAAAAGGCAGTATCGGTAGCCTGCTATCAATGTAATTATCAAAAATGATATAATAGAAGTGAACCATACAAAAAAGTGAGCCGAGCGCACTATTTTACGCGCTTCGACTCACCTTTCATTTTCCGGGCTGTATCACAGCCCCTTTTAATATCTGTATTTTAAACCTGCCGCATATCGCCCTTTTTATCAGACAGAAGCGGCTTTATAAGCCTGTATATCTCACCTGCACGGGTAGTGCCGTATTTCTTGACTATACGGTTATTTATACCTGACTTTGTGGAAAGCTCATTTATGCATTTTCCCACAAATTCACGTTCGTCACTGTCGGGTATTAGCTTTTCAAGCTCAGAATACATTCTGTCGTAATGCTCATTTCCCTTTGCCTTGTCAAGAGAAACCGCAGATGTAACATTAACGCCCTTCTCCTGCCAGAATTTCGATACAAGTTCAAACGCCTTGTCGTTTGAAACAAGACAGTAATTTTCTTCCGGCTTTTCTCTGAGCATATATCCGAGATAAGAAACAAGCTGAAAATCAAGCGCGTTCTTCATACCGACCTGTGCCTCAACATAATAGATCTTGGCACAGCTCTCGGTTATTTTCTTGTGCATATTGAAAGTCAGCACACCTGCGTGCTCACTGTAAAAAATATAGCACTCATCTTTACGGTCAAGCTGTTCTATGCCTTTGAGTCCGTCTGAATGCACATTTTCAAAGTCTATTAGATATATAGCCATACTGCCTCTTACTGTCTGTTACTTCAAATTCTGCATATTTGTAACGGTCTGTATATACCTGTCATACTTATTGCAGACTGTATCCACATCTCCGAACGCTATCTGCTTGCCCTTGTCAAGCCACAGCACCTTGTTGCACAGTCTTCTGACCTGCGGAAGAGAGTGCGAAACAAAAAGCGTGCAGCAGCCGTTCTTTATTATATTCATCATAGTGGCTTCGCTCTTTGCTCTGAATGCCGCATCACCGACCGAAAGGACCTCGTCGAGTATCAATATCTCAGGCTCCATAAGGCAGGATATCGCAAATGCAAGTCTTGACTTCATACCGGAAGAAAGCTGCTTATATGCCCTGTCTTCAAATTCGGTAAGCTCCGCATACTCAAGTATGCTCTTGTACTTTTTATCTACAAATTCTCTTGTATAACCGAGCATCGCACCTCTGAGATATATATTTTCTTTAAGCGTAAGGTCACCGTCAAACCCTGAGCCGAGTTCAAGCAGTGCGGCGATCTTGCCGTTTACGGTAACACTTCCTTTTGCAGGCTTTATAATGCCTGATATAACCTTGAGCAAAGTTGATTTGCCTGCGCCGTTAGTACCGATTATGCCAAGGAAATCACCTTCCTCAAGGCTGAAAGAAACATTGTCTACTGCCGTAAATCGTTCTGCTTTTATATCTCTCTTGATCTTTTTGATAAGATATTCTTTAAGTCCGATCTCACGAAAATTGTTGACTGTATATTGAACCGTAATGTTCTTTACATCAATAACCATTTGCATTCCTCATATCAATAATAATATACAAACTTTTGTTCTGTTTTTTTATGGATAAAAATGCCGAGTCCCAGCATTCCGAGCGAAAATGAAAGACATATAAGGTGATGCGACAAACTCGGAATTGCCGACTGCATAACAAGCTCTCTCATATAGGATATATACTGATATATCGGGTTTATGCGGAATATGAACTGCATATTGTCCGGGAACGACCTGATATCATAGAAAAGCGCCGAAAGATAAGTGAGCAACATAGTAAATATCTGATAGAGATATTGTATATCCTTAAAGAACACGAAAAGAGTCGAAAGAATATAGCTCATACCGATATTGAATATTATCAGACAAATTATAGGATACAGCATCATGAAAAGATGAAAACCGAAATTTATACCGCAAGCTATCATGAATACAAAGTAAACGACTAATGTCAGCAGAAAGTTGAAAGTTGCGGCAGAGTTCGACGAAAGTACAAACAACGCCTTCGGAACTTTTACCTTTGAAAGTATTGAGCCGTTTGAGTACATCGAAAACATTCCCGCCATGGTCGCATTGCTGAAAAATGTATACATAAGCGTACCTGTAAGCAGATAGACAACGAAGCCCGAATCAAGGCGGTTAAAAATGTAGCCGAACACAAAATACTGGATCATAAACGTCAGGAACGGTGAAATTACGCTCCAGAGTATACCGAGCACGGTACGCTTGTACTTCTTCTTGAAATCTCTTTTGGTAAGTTCCTCAAAAAGAAATCTGTACTGCTTGACTTTATCGATGAAAGTAGTATTCGGCGATGAGTTAATAGACACCTTTACGTTGTCCTGCTTATGCGCAATTTCTTTTACAGGCTTTGCGGCAGGTCTTGATGCCTCCGTCTTTCTGACCGCTGTATCTGCAGCCGAGCTTCTTTTCTTCATATTTCCGCCTGCTGCCGATGAACCTGTACCGTGCAACTGAGCTGCCGTTTTCTTAGGCGCTGCAGTCTTATCGGGTTTGCTCTTTACAGCGGTTTTCTTTTCTTCAAATTCGTCCAACCCCTTATAAGAAACAGGCTTATCGGAAACATTTCTTTTTTCAGTGCTTACACCTTTTGCCGCATTGTTCTGAACTGTATTTGCTTTTGCGGTCGCAGAGCTTTTAGTCAAGATCTCTTTGGTATCGGCTTTACTTTTAGCCGAGTTCTTCTTTTCGTCAATAGAACGAAGGATCATAGTAGCTCCCGGTGATTGCTTTGCAGACTGTATTTTATTACTGCCGACCTGCGGCTTTTGCGCATTTTTTTCGTTCTTTTCTTCGCCAAATTCGGCAAGTATATCATCAATGCTGAATTTATCGCTCAATTGTATATTCAACCCTCTTTCGCTGTTATATCGCTTATTCTGTCAAACAAAATATAATTCATTTTAACACATTTCTATCATCTTTACAATATGCAAATACACCAAAGAAAGAAAGCGATATAACGGTTAGTTATGCAAAATGCGTCAGTAAATTAACATAAATACGCTACACTTTGTTTGTTTTCTCTTTTATTTTCATAGTCGCCCTGCGCGGAATAAAACCCAGCAAGATAGGTTTAAGCGCATATATAATCCCCTTTGGCATAAGTCCCAGCATTCTGAAACATTCCATACGCACTTTATACTCATCACAACGCATAGAAAATGAAACAGCTCTTAACGCCTTATCATAATAAAAACAATACAGCTTGTCAGTGAGATTTGCCGATTTGTATCCGTCTGCGCAAAGACGCATGAACAGGTCGTAATCCTCATACTTACGGTTCTTTCCTAGCGTCCTGTAGCGATGACAGCGGAAAACTTCCCGTCTGAACATCATACTTCCGTGTATAAACGGCGAATTGAACAGAAAGCTTTCCCTGTCGATATGCTCAGGCATTATACGCTCACCGTAAACTCCCTCGCTGTCCGAATAAAGCTCACACGCCGTACCGATAAAGTCAATATCCTTATGCTCCTCAAGATATTTCACTTGCTTTTCAAACCTGCCTTCAAGGCTTATATCGTCATCGTCCTGTCTTGCTATATATTTTCCCTCTGCCGCATCAATGCAGGCGTTGAGTGCCACTGCAAGACCCTTATTTTCAGTCGAACAGATGATCTTTACGCGGCGGTCGGTAAATCCTTTCAGTATTTTTCCGGTCACGTTATCCGAGCCGTCATTATATATAATAAGCTCGATATCCCCGACCGATTGGTTCAGTACCGAATTTACAGCCGCCGTGAGCTTTACGGGATCGCTGTTGTATACGCCCATTATAACCGAAATCAGCGGCATTGTTTCCTCTTTTCCTTAATAAGCCTTAATTTTTCCCATATCCTGACGCTGCTTCTGTAAACCCACGCAGGCTTACATCCGGTCAGTCTTATACTTCCGTAAAGCCAGAACATACCCTTGTCGGGATATATACTCTGACCTTTTCTTTTTCGTGATATTCTGTTCAAAAAAAGAATATTGCGTATGCTCTTTCCGCTGTCGCACGCAAGCGGCTGTACAGATATCTCGGTAGCGTCATCGCAGAACGGAAACGCGCCGTAGATTTCCGCTTCCTCCATATCCGGCTTATACATAAGCGCCTTTATGAGCCTTGCTGTAAGCCTTTCACGCTTTTTTCCGGGAATGACCGCATCACTCTCACAAGCATACGCCGCAAATCTCACAGCGATATCGTTCTGTATTTCTGCGGCATCGGCTATATAGTCGTTTACCTTCGCCGTAACAGGCTGTATGCCGTTTTCCGTGTGGCGATAACCGATAGTCATGCCGTGAGGCGCAGAGCAGAAGCACTCGAACAGATTGTTGCAGAACGTCGGCACATATCTATAAGCGTCCGATATATCAAACAAAAAAGACCTGTAGCGTTCGCTCTTTTTTCTGTAAAGCCCGAAATAATATCCCGTAATCCTGCCGGTATCCGTATTGTCCTTAATAAGCTCAGTAAGCGTTCTCTGCACCGAGCCGAGCCACCCGCTGTCAACAAGCGCAATACTTTTATTTTCAAACAGACCGCTTTGCTCAAAATACCCGATAATATTTTCGTATTTCTCCCGCGAATTATTTTTAATATCCGAAAATAATTCTTTATCCGATTTTAACAGCTTGCAAAAATCATCATACTCCGCATCGTCCATAATTCTTTTTTCATCACCGTCAAACCCGATTTTATTGTAAACCAGTACACGTTGACTCTCATCAATCCCCGCTCTTTTAAGTGTATTCTCCGCACTCTGCACCGCACAGTGTCCGAAAAAACCCGCGCTCTCAAAATCCTGCACCGTATCACATTTAAAATACATCGCATTTCTCAGCGCATAGCGCGAAACATAAAGATAATCCGTTTCTATATCTGATTTTTTGCTTTTAAGCATCACATCTGCAATGCTTTTGAGTATATATCCGTCACGCGCCAAGAAAAATATTTTCTTTATACCCTCTTTTTCAGCGTTTTCAATGACATAGCTTACATAGCAAAACAGCACAGGTGCAGTGACATATGCCGTTACCTGTGCTAACTTTTCTTTACTTTTCATTGCGGCTTTTTCAGCCGCCGAAAGCAACCCGGGATAATATCCGAGTATCCTTTTGTAATTACTTATTTTCACCCGATAACACTCCCGTTTTATTTTCTGAGGGAATTTGAAGATAGCCGCGGTATATTGCCGCCATTTCGGCTATCGAATTATCAAGCCCGTATCTTTCAGCGGTATGATATCCGTTATGACCGAGCTTTTTGCAAAGCTCCCTGTCAGAGCTTAAAAGCTGCACCGCATTTATAAACTGTGATATATTGTTATATTCACAGACTATCGCATTTTCTCCGTTTACCGCATACTCTCTTGTTCCCCTGTTATCGGATACGATAAGCGGCAGACCCGTAGCCATAGCCTCTATTGCCGCAAGTCCCAGTCCCTCACGACGGCTCGGGAATATAAAAGCGTCCGCTCCATGCAGCAGCTCCTTAGCATCATACCTGTATCCCGCGAAAATGATCCTGTCGCCGCATCCCAGCTCCTTTACAAGCTCCTTGCACTTTTCGGCGCTCTTTCCCGTACCGCATATCAGCATATACACGCCTTTATTAGCGGATACAGCTGTAATAGAACACTCAACATTCTTATTTTGATTGATTTCCGAGTTTGACATTACCAGAAAGGCATCGTTCGGTATCCCGAACTCTTCGCGTATATCTTCCCTTGTCCTTTTGGTATTTCTGATACGGTTTAGATCTATGCCTATTCCGGGTATCTTGAACGCTTTACATTTCTTGCCGCGGCACATTTTCTTTGCCGCCGAATAGTCCTCTTCGTTTATCGTTATTATTCCGTCGGTATACCTTATCAGCGCTTTTTCAGCAATGTAATACAGCCTGCTTATCTTTGGCGCACCTTTATAAAAATGGAAACCGTGTGCAGTATAGAGTACAGTTGTACCGCGTTTTTTTCTTGCCGTCCTGAACGCATAGCGCGCTATCGCCGCCGCAACAGGAGTATGGCAATGCACAAGCTCATACTCGTTTTCGTCTATCAGCTTTCTGAGCTCTCTGTAAGATCGGAAATTCTGCGTTGCAAAGGGCGAACGGTAGAACGGGATAATATAGTATTTATCACAATATGGTATATTCTTTGGTTCATCCGGTTCAAAATCATCACCGGCGCAAACGTGTACATTGTATCCGTGATCCTTGAACCACTTCATATACGGCAGATGGAACTGCAAAATATGCTTTTTTGTTACCGATGCTACAAATAAAACGGTTTTACTCATATTCACAGTCCCCCTCGCTTAAATCGTATATCGGAAATGATTATACACGCTTATTTAATTTTACTATATTGTTTCAGAAAAGTCAACAAAAATCGGATTTCTGTAAAAAATATTCAAAATACCCATCCTTCATTCTCGTGAAAGATGGGTATCTGTCAGAATATAAACTTATCGACCGAAGGCTTCAGCCGCTCTATGACCTCCTGCCCCGTTTCCGGGTAGCAGTCAAACGGGAACTCAATGCCCATATCGTCATATTTTGACTTGCACAGCTTTCTGAACGGGAGAAGCTCCGCAAAAGTAACATTATCATACCTGTTTGCTATATCGTTAAGCCTTTTGATATTCGTATCATCGTCATTTACTCCACAAACCGTCACCTGTCTTATCCACGTTTCAACGTTCATTTCCGCAAGCTTGTCGAGAAATTTCAACGGTGCGTCAAGGGAGCAGCCGATATGCTTTCTGTAATCCTCATCGTTTGTCATCTTGATGTCAAGCATACAAAGGTCGGTCACTTTTAATAGCTCTGTTACATCGTCATTCATAATACAGCCCGATGTGTCAAGGCAGGTATTTATTCCCTGCCTTTTACATTCCTTAAAAAGCTCTGTTACGAATTTCGCCTGCATAAGCGGTTCTCCGCCCGATACAGTGATACCGCCGTCCTTACCGAAATAATTACGGCATCTCAGCACCCTTTGCATAACATCTTTGACGGTGGTTGTTTTTCCGCCGCTTGCATCTCTTGTTTCGGGATTGTGACAGTATCCGCAGCGAAGCGGACACCCCTGCAGGAACAATACAAACCGCACCCCCGGGCCGTCAAGCGTGCCGAGCGTCTGTATTGCACTGTATCTGCACTCCATATTACATCACCGTATGGAACGTTCTGCTGATGACCTCTCTCTGCTGTTCCTTTGTCAGCTTGTGGAAGTTTACCGCATAACCCGATACACGGATAGTAAGATTGGGATAAGCCTCGGGGTTTTCATAAGCCTCAATAAGCGTTTCCTTATTAAGAACATTTACGTTGAGGTGATGTGCGTAATTCGAGAAGTAGCCGTCAAGCACGGTCACAAGGTTTGCCGTTCTCTGCTCCTCGGTCTTTCCGAGCGCATCGGGAACTATTGAGAATGTATTTGAAATACCGTCACGGCAGTAGTCGTACTGAAGCTTTGAAACAGAGTTCAGTGAAGCTATAGCACCGTTCGTTTCACGGTTGTGCATGGGATTTGCGCCGGGTGCAAAAGGCTCGCCCTTCTTTCTTCCATCGGGAGTTGAGCCTGTCTTCTTGCCGTACACAACGTTTGATGTGATAGTAAGTGCGGAAAGCGTGTGACGTGCGTTCCTGTAGGTCGGGTTCTTGCGAAGCTCCGTGGACACTCTCTGGATAATGTTCTGAGCTATCTTGTCAACTCTGTTGTCGTCATTGCCGAACTTGGGGAAGTCGCCCTTTGTATCAAAGTCGATTATATAGCCGTTTTCATCGCGGATAGGCTTTACATCGGCATACTTTATAGCGCTCAGCGAGTCAGCCATTACCGACAGTCCCGCTATACCGAACGCCATCATTCTGTCAACGTCCGTATCGTGCAGAGCCATCTGCGTCTTTTCGTAAGCGTACTTGTCGTGCATATAGTGGATAACGTTCATCGTATTAACATACAGCTTGCACAGCCACTCACGGTAAACGTCAAGTCTGCCTCTTACCTCATAATAATCGAGCTTGTCGCCCTGTAAAGGCTCCATCTGCGGACCTATCTTCATACCGGTTACATTGTCATAGCCGCCGTTTATCGCAAGAAGCAGGAGCTTTGGCAGGTTAAATCTTGCACCGAAGAACTGCATCTGCTTGCCGACCTTCATAGCCGATACACAGCAGGCGATAGCATAATCATCGCCGTATTCCATACGCATCAGGTCGTCATTCTCATACTGTATCGAATCGGTGTCGATAGACAGCTTTGCGCAGAACTTCTTGAAGGGTTCGGGCAGTCTTTCCGACCACAGTATAGTAAGGTTAGGCTCGGGTGAAGAGCCGAGGTTATAAAGGGTGTTCAGCATTCTGTAGCTGCCCTTTGTAACCAGCGGAACGCCGCTGTTGTTCACACCGCCGACGCTCTCTGTTATCCACATCGGGTCGCCGCCGAAAAGCTCATTGTATTCGGGCGTACGCAGATGTCTTGCACTGCGCAGCTTCATTACAAAGTCGTCTATAAGCTCCTGTGCCTGTTCCTCCGTCAGGATACCTCTTTCCATATCGCGATTGACATAGATATCAAAGAAGGTCGATGTTCTGCCGAGCGACATTGCCGCACCGTTCTGCTCCTTGATTGACGCAAGATAAGCAAAGTATGTCCACTGTATAGCCTCTCTTGTATCCTTTGCGGGCATACTGATGTCATAGCCGTACATAGCCGCCATTTCCTTCATCTTCTTAAGGAAGCTGATCTGCTGGAAAAGCTCCTCGGAAAGACGGATAGTATCAACGTCCATTATATTCTCGCCGACCTTTTTCTTGTCAAGCTGTTTCTGCTCTATGAGATAGTCAACGCCGTAAAGCGCTACCCTGCGGTAGTCGCCGATTATTCTTCCTCTGCCGTATGCGTCGGGCAGACCTGTGATTATGCCTATATGACGTGCAAGCTTCATCTCATCTGTGTATACTCTGAACACGCCGTCATTGTGTGTTGTACGATACTCAAAGTGCTCTTCAACGCTCTGCGACAGCTTGTAGCCGTAAGCCTCACACGCACCTCTCGCCATTCTGATACCGCCGAAAGGATTTACACCTCTGCGAAGCGGAGCGTCCGTCTGATAGCCAACGATAAGCTCGTTTTCCTTGTCAAGATACGCCGCAGGATAGTTACAAAGCGATGATACCACCTCAGTGTTAATATCCAGTACACCGCCGTTTTCACGCTCTTTTTTGAAAAGCTCGCCAAGCTTTGCATTAAGCGCTTTTGTGCGCTCGGTAGGACCGCATAAGAACTCCGGTCCGCCTGAGTACGGCGTGAAGTTTGTCATTATAAAGTCGCGGGTATTGATACCCTCCTGCCATTCACCGGGCTTGAAGCCGTCCCAGTACTCCTTGAAGCGAACGCTGAGATTGGTTGTGTTTTCCATAGTTTTACCTTTCCTTCCTGCGGATTGACCGCAATGCACGTTTGCTGCTTTTCAGCGGAATATTTTTCCGTTACAAAACAAAAAGCAGCCCTATTCGGACTGCCCAGACGGTCGGCATAAGGTGTCCGCTTGATCAGGCGGGCAGGCTATTACCGCACCCGTGTTGATTCACGGTTATCCGTCAGCGGTAACCACCATTTCCTATGGTTTGAGTATAGCACAGCTATATGTTTTTGTCAATAGCGGAAATGTAAAATTTATATGACAGTTTTTCCCGTAATGCACGGCATAATTGCCCGCTGTATACAAAAAATCCGCCCCGGGCAATACGCACCGGAGCGGAAAATATTCTGCTTACCGCTTACTTGCAGAGATCCTTCTTTTCGATAAGCGTCACGCCGTTGTCGATAAGCACCTTTGATGCCTTTTCAACATCTTCAACGCGTATAACGATATCCGCTCTGCCTGCCACCTTACCCATTACCGAGTACATATATTCAACGTTTATTCCGCAGTCGTGTATCTTGCCCATAACGTTATATAATGCGCCCGAAACATCCGGGATAGTAAATGCGATGACCTTTGTAACAGCCGCTGTACAGCCGTCAGCCTTAAGTGCTTCGATAGCCTTGTCAGTATCGTCAACTATCATACGCAGAATGCCGAAATCAGCCGTATCTGCGATAGTCATCGCCCTTATGTCGATACCCGCCTTATTGAGCACCTCCATAATACCTGCGAGTCTGCCTGTCTTGTTTTCTACAAAAACCGAGATCTGATCAATATACATACTGTACCTCCTCTGATTATTTCTTTTCAAACTTATTCTTTATAGCCCTGTTATCCTGAACTCTTACAGCCTTGCCCATTGAGCGCGCAAGGGTCTTCGGTTCAAGCAGCTTTACATTGATTCCTACGCCGATAGCGGAATCTATCGCCGTTTTTACCCTTCTCGTGTAGTTTTCGAGTGTCTTTACACCGTCACCGAACATATCGGGACGCGTTTCAAGCTGAATTTCAAGGGTATCAAGATTATTCACTCTGTCAACAACCAACAGGTAGTTGGTTGCCTTTTCGTCAACCGAGAGCAGAGCCGATTCGATCTGTGACGGGAATACGTTGACACCTCTGATGATAAGCATATCATCAGTTCTGCCCTGGGGTTTCAGCATTCTAACATGAGTTCTGCCGCACTCACATTTGTCATAGATAAGCGTAGCTATATCTCTTGTCCTGTATCTTATCAGCGGTAACGCTTCCTTTGTGATACAGGTGAATACAAGCTCGCCCTGCTGACCTGCGGGCAATACCTCAAGCGTATCGGGGTCGATGACCTCTGCTATGAAATGATCCTCGCAGATGTGCATACCGCATTTATACTGACATTCGGCAGACACGCTGGGACCCATTACTTCCGACAGTCCATAGATGTCGTAGGCATTGATTCCGAGTCCGTCCTCAATCTGCTTTCTCATCTCGTCTGTCCACGGCTCTGCGCCGAACAGACCTGCCTTGAGATTGAAGTCCTCCTTCTTGAAGCCCTTTTCGTGCATAAGCTCTATAAGGCTTATAGCGTATGAAGGGGTCATACAGATTATAGAAGTGCCGAAATCTCTGAACATTTCAAGCTGACGCAAGCTGTTGCCTGCCGATGCGGGAATAACGGTAGCACCGAGCTTTTCTGTACCGTAGTGCATACCAAGACCGCCTGTGAACAATCCGTAACCATAGCAGACCTGAACGTAATCGTCCTTTGTTCCTCCGATATTGGTAAGTGCTCTTGCGGCACATTCAGCCCACACGTCAATATCGTGAGCCGTATAGCCGACAACCGTCTGCTTACCTGTTGTACCCGATGAAGCGTGTATTCTTACGACCTCGGAGCTCGGTACGGCAAACATACCGTAGGGATAGTTGTTTCTGAGATCCTGCTTTGTCGTGAACGGAAGCTTTGACAGGTCAGCAATAGACTTGATATCCTCAGGTCTTACACCCGCCTCGTCCATCTTCTTGCGGTAAGGCGCAACGTTTTCATATACACGTCTTATCGTGCGTGAAAGTCTGTAGGATTGTAACGCCTCTATCTCGCTTCTCGGCGCACATTCGATTTCTTTGTTCCAGTAATTCATTTGTCTGCTCCTGTTTTATGCAATATGCAATTTTACGACAGCAAAACGTTATTCTGCTGTTTATACTATTGATTTTATCACAATTGCATATCAAAGTCAATTAAATATCGTACTTTTTGTGCATAGTTCATCAAAACGCAATTTATACCTATGCACTTTGACAAATCAAAAATGCCGTCAACTAAGGTCTGTTTAAGGTTGGAGATATATCATAATAGTCGGTAAACGACGTATTGCACCTTGCAAACCGCCATAATAAACGACATAATAGATATGACGAAAGAAAAAACAGGAGAATAACATTGTACAGAAGAAGACGATACAGGGACAGAAATCCCAACCTGAAAAGGCTTGCCATGATAGGCATTGCGGCGGCGGTCGTAATAGGCGCATTTCTGTCACTGCTCGGTTTTGTAAAGCACAGCAACGAGGAGCATACCTCTTCGGATATCGACATCACACAAGAGCAGGAAGAAACATCTTCTGACGCTGAAACGTTACCGGTCACGGACACAGCCGAGCCCGAAAAGATAACGCTTGTCAGCGGCGAGATGACCGCAGAGGACAAGGTAAAGCTTCCCGATGAGATAAAACAGCTGCTTATTGACTACACTGCGGACAAGTACGAATATACAGGCGAGCTTGAATACAAGTCGCTCTCCGGGTATTTCAACGCCGACAAAACGTACGGCAAGCTGTATGCAGGCTTTTGCGATACCTCACTGCAATATCTGATATATGCAAGGCAGTGTCGCTCTGCCGATCTGGGCTATGATGAAGCATCGTTTGTGATAAACGTAGAAAGTGCGACCGTAAAAAAGGGCATTTACACGATAAACTATACCATAAGCGAAAAGGTTTCGTTTGCAATATGCGATACCCCGGCAAAGTCCTGCGGAATGGAGGTCGAAGCACAGATCTCCAAAGGCACAGACGGCAAATACAAATTCGACATTCTCGCGGAGGATACCGATGTTAATCTGCTTATAGAAAAGCGTGTTATGGACTACCTCGGATATGACTATGAAGAGTATTATTTAAAGGATATGAAGATCCCCGACACCCTCGATTGTGATAAAATGTACGCAGGCATATTAAAATCGCTTAAAGCCGATGCCGGAACCGACATAACCGGGCAGGAGAAGATGCTGGCGGACTATAACGCAGACCCCGACAGCTTCAAAACCTCAAAAACCGCAAAGCACGAATATGACCGTGATAGGGCGGTCGCATATTCGTATAAATGGGTCGACGGTGAAAAAGTCATAAGAAACCCCGATTACAGCGACTATGCGATCTACGGCGGCAACTGCCAGAATTATGTTTCTCAATCGCTTTACGCGGCGGGAATACCGATGGAATGGAGCGGAAACGAGCAATGGAAATGGTTTGATGACGAAGGTGACCTTTCCGAGTCGCCTACAGGCAGGTCGGGCTCATGGTCAGGGACAGAATATTTCTACGAATACTGCAACAAGAACACAGGTAAAGGCTTGGTTGCCGAAACTGACGGCAACATATTCAGCGCACAGCCCGGTGATGTTATCCAGTACGTCGTTGATGGCTGGGCTCATCACAGTGTCATTGTTTCAAAAGTGATATATGATGATAATGGTAATGTTATCGACTTACTTATAAACAGTAATACCACCGACAGAGTAGACTATCCGATGAGCGCATACGGATATACAAATATCAGGCTGATAAAGATCATCGGCTATAATGATAAATAAGCACCGTCTGAACCGCGGTACATACCACATTTTTCCCATATTATGCCACTGCCGGAAATATAAAAAACAGCCCCCGAAAATCGGGGGCTGTCTGCGTATTGATGTTAAAATTACTTTGTAAAAGTAAACTTGAATCCGCCTACGAGCGGAAGATCCTTAGCCTTACCCTTGACAGCATTTACAAGACCTGCTATCAGTATCAGCACAGGCACAGCCATAAATATGATATGTACGAACCATGCCAGGATAACAGCTACAAATCCGGCCGCAAACTCATTCCATGTACCGGTAAGTATCGCACTGTAAACAAACCAGTAAAGCTTTGCCGATAAAAAGCCTTCGACCACATTCACCACCATTACACCGAGAAGCGCGGGGAAGATCATCGAAAGGTGATACTGCAAGAACTTGGATTTCTTTGCGATTATACAAGGAGCAACAAGCATTCCCGCACATACGATGAGCGCAAGAAAGCCGCCGAAGATCCAGCCTACAAGTATGTATGCGAGCAACGCGCAATACGCGAGTATTGACATTGCTTTTCCTGCGTTTATATCCGCAGGATCGAAAGTAGCAGTTATATCCTTTGTATCAAGTATTTTCTGAAAAAAACCGGGACCCTGATTTACAGGAACAGGCGCTACCGAACCGTCAAGATTTCCGCCGCACTTTGCGCAGAACTTGACTCCATCCTGATATTCAGATCCGCATTTGGGACAAAATGGCATATCAATTTCCTCCTGATATATTCTATACCTCTGTAATTATCTGCGTATCACGCAGATACATTTATATTATACACCCGGCTTGACATAAAGTCAATAGTGCATTTCAACCGAGATGATCAACCGCCGAGCGTTCAACGGCAAGGCACTCGGTATAGCCTTCCATAAACTTATCAAATCCGTTGACATCATCAGGATCGGGCGCTACAACGTTTGTCTGTGCAGATGAGAACACATTGTCAGAAAGCCATTTATCAAGCGTTTTATCCGATCTGTCGGACATATATGCCGCAAGCAGTGCCATACCCCATGCTCCGCCCTCTCCGGCGGTGCTCATAACGGTAACAGGAGCATTTACAGCGGCGGCAAGTATCGACTGTCCGACCTTTTCCGTCTTGAAGAAGCCTCCGTGACCGGTTACACTGTCTATAGGCACGCACTCTTCCTTAGTAAGTATATCAAGTCCTGTCTTGAGCGCACCGAGCGAGGTATACAGCTGAGTACGCATAAAGTCAGCCAATCCGAGGCGGACATCGGGTCGCCTTGTAAATAGCGGTCTTCCCTGTTCAAATCCCGTAACGTGCTCACCGGAAAGATAGTTATAGGCTATCATACCGTCACAGTCCTTTTTGCCCTCAAGTGCCTTTTTGAACAGCAGCTCATAAAGAGCGCCGCTGTCAATATCAAAGCCTGCCGCGGCGGCAAATTCCTTAAACAGACCTGCCCATGCGTTCAGCTCTGAGGTGCAGTTATTGCAGTGCACCATAGCGACCGCTTCACCCGATGGTGTAGTTACCATATCTATCTGCTTATGAAGCTTTGCGAGTGGCTTTTCCAGAACCACCATAGCAAATACCGATGTTCCCGCAGAAACATTGCCTGTTCTCGGTGCTACACTGTTTGTAGCCACCATACCTGTTCCCGCATCGCCCTCGGGCGGGCAGAAGGGTATCCCCGCCTTAAGATTGCCCGACACATCAAGCAGCTTTGCTCCGCTTTTGGTAAGCGTTCCAGCGTGATTTCCCGCGGTGAGTACTTCAGGGAGCAATGATAAAACAGGCTTATTAAAGCCGTGTAAACGTGCAGCATTGTCAAATTTCTCCGCCATCTGACTATTATATGTAAGCGCGGCTGAATCTACAGGGAACATACCCGATGCTTCGCCTATTCCGAGCACGCGCTTACCAGTCAGAAGATAATGAATATATCCCGCAAGAGTAGTCAGATGTTCCAGATGTACAAGGTGCTCTTCTCCTGCCAGTATGCACTGATACAGATGTGCCACACTCCATCTCTGCGGCACAGGAAAGCCGAAAAGCTCCGTCAGCTCATCACTTGCCTGTTCCGTCATAGTATTGCGCCATGTCCTGAAAGGTGTCAGCAATCTGTCGGCTTTATCAAACGCCATATATCCGTGCATCATAGCGCTTATTCCGACAGAGCCGTACATCGTCGGCACTACGCCGTACTTCGACTCGATATCCTTTACCAGCGACGCATAGCAATCCTGCATACCTGCTATAATATCATTTTCGCTGTATGTCCAGATACCGTTTTCAAGTCTGTTTTCCCACTCATGCGAGCCTGTTGCCGCAGGCGAGTTGTCACTGCCTATAAGCACAGCTTTAATTCTTGTAGACCCGAACTCAATTCCAAGCGCTGTTTTTCCGTTAATTATATCATTTTTCGTTTTCAATATATCCATATACCGACCTCTCCATGCCGCTTAATAAATATGTCGCAATTCCGACGACTATAAAAAAGTATAACATAATGTCAAAACAAAAACAAGACAACTTTTTGTGCTTATAACAAAATTTAGCTCCAAATGGTTGCACAATGCAAAAAAATGTGATAAAATACCATTAGTAAATTAAACCAAAGGAGAGTAAAATGAAAATATTGAAAAAAGCAACGTCTTTGCTGTTAGCTTCAATTATGTTCCTTACAGCGGGGGTTACCGCCTTTGCGGATGATTATTACGATGAAGAAACGGAAAAAGACATTTTTGTATTCTTTACAAATGATGTACATAACGCATATGAGCAGACAGATACAGCGATAGGATACGCTTCGCTTGCCGCTGACATCAAAAAAACTCAAAGCGATGAAAACAACGAAACCATACTTGTGGACGCAGGCGACTCTATCCAGGGCGGAATAATAGGTGCGCTTTCAAAAGGAATGTGGCCCGCCGAGATAATGGATAAGATGAGCTATGATGTAGCAGTTCCCGGAAATCACGAGTTTGACTTTGGAGTTGAGCGTTTTCTTGAGATAGCGGACAGTGTTTCGTATGATTATGTCTGCTGCAATTTCATCGACCTCAGGACAGGTAAAACAGTATTTATGCCGTATAAGATGATAAAAAAGTTCAACACAAATATTGCCTTTGTAGGAATAACCACTCCCGAAACCTACAGAATGTCAAACCAAAATTATTTCAGGGACGAAAACGGCAACGATATATACAGCTTCTGCGGAGGCGATAACGGGAAAGAACTGTATAAACGCGTTCAGGATACGATAAATGATGCAAAAGCCGCAGGTGCGGATATTGTGATAGCTGTTGCACACACCGGGATTGATCCCTCAAGCACTCCCTGGACTACAGGTGAAATAATAGCCAACGTATCTGGTCTTGACGGATACATTGACGGTCATTCTCACACATATATGCTCACTGATAAATATACGGACAAGGACGGAAAAGAGATCGCTCCCGCTTCTACAGGTTCTAAATTTGAGCACTACGGCACAATGTATATTGAAGAATACAATAATGACCATACAACATCGGAGGTAGCGGCTGTTGTAATGGAGGACAGGGCGCACTGCCCCGAGCAGGATACGGAAATGCTGTCTTACATAAACAGCTTTTCCGACTACATAAACGAAACTGCCGGAAAAACCGTTGCCACGTCAGACGTAACTTTATATATGAATGATCCCTCAACAGGAAACCGTCTTGTACGCCAGCAGGAAACAAACCTCGGCGACTTCTGTGCAGATGCTTACTTAAAAGTTATGGACGCTGATATCGCATTTATCAACGGCGGCGGACTGAGAGCAGATATCACAAAGGGCGATATTACAATCGGCGACCTAATATCCGCACAGCCTTTCGGCAATCTTCTTTGCACCGCAGAGCTGAACGGTCAGACAATACTTGACTTGCTTGAAATGTCTGTACAATACGCGGGTGATCTTACTTATGAGGCGGGAAATTTTCAACACGTTGCAGGAATAACTTTTGATGTCGATACAACTGTGCCGTCACCTGTGATTACAGATGAAAACGGGCTTTTCGTCAAAATTGACGGTAAGAGAAGAGTAAACAATGTCAAAGTCGGCGAAGAGCCGATCGACCCCGACAGGGTCTATACGGTCGCATCTCACAACTACCTGCTCAAATCCTGCGGCGGCGGATTTACGATGCTTGAAAACTGCAAAATAGTAAAGGACGAAACTGTACTTGACTATGAAGCCCTTATAACCTATATCACCGATTATCTTGGCGGCAATATAGCGGCTGACAGCACCTATACAGACCCCTACGGTCAGAAGAGAATACGTCTTTACACAGCTAAGACGGAGCCGACCTGCGAAAAGGAAGGTTCAATAACATATCTGCGCGGTGCGGAATATATCACCGAAGCAATAGATGCTACAGGACACAGCTACGGCGAATGGACGACCGAAAAGGACGCAACATACACCGAAGAAGGCGTTATGAAGCGCATTTGTTCTGTATGCGGAAACGAAGAAACCAAGACTATCCCTGTAAAAACACCTTCCACAACACTTCCCGCAGAAACTACTACACCTGCCGCAACGACAGCGGAAACTACTGCTCCCGCAACGACAGCGGAAACTACTGCTCCCGCTGCCACAGCGGAAACCACCGTTCCCGCGGCAACCGATAATACGACCGCTCCGTCACCGGCAGTTCCCGGAAGCAGCTCAGGCACTCCTGCAAACCCCGACTCCGGTATGCCGGTCGCAGTACCTACAGTTATGATAGTTGCACTGACAGCGGTTGTACTTGCCGTTTCGGGTAAACGCAGGAAGTAAGCCTGTGAGCATAACATAAGATACAAAATGTGGCTGTGACACAGCCTGAAAAAGAAAAAGTGAGCCAAAGCGCAAAGATAGTGCGCTCGGCTCACTTTTTTAGTATGTGGAGAAAATCTGTCTTTAGTGCGCTTCTGTTATACCGTTTTGGTAATTAACGCTGATAGCAAGCTACCGATAGTTCTGTTTGTGGGATAGCACTTCTCGGGTTCGCTATTCTATGCGATAACGTTGCTGCTATGTGCGAGGGAGACAACCAAAGGGACTAGGTGAGAGTCTGAGCCTTGCATACGCAAGGCTCGTGCACTC
>ENA-UONV01000719-UONV01000719.1-human-gut-metagenome-genome-assembly--contig:-CS4-NODE-719-length-35087-cov-39.917104_pt1 | contig 35087 bp, 27 predicted proteins | sample MGYA00242461_ERZ724008 | MGnify/ENA metagenome assembly ERZ724008 | reverse complement strand
TGATATTCAGTATCATTTCTTTCTTTATAAATAAAAAGAAATAACCGCCCCTGTCGCAAACTGTGAGCGGTTATTTAACAATAACACATAGGGAGCGACCGTCTGTCGTTTCCCTCTTTATTTATATTATACCATATTTTCTCTCATTGTCAAGTTTAAACAAGTTGCTTTTCCCACCATTTTATGCTAAAATATCAGTTGAGGGAAACCTTGGACGCCAGGCGGTCAATTCATCTCCCGAAAGTGCGAAAGCACTTTGAAAGGAGGTGAAGCTGTGTACATAACATTGGATAATTTAATTCAAATCGGTATTTTCCTTACGGGATTTACTGTTATGATATTCAGTATCATTTCTTTCTTTATAAATAAAAAGAAATAACCGCCCCTGTCTCTCCAAACTGTGAGCGGTTATTCATCGCAATCAGGGAGCGACCGTCTGTCGTTTCCCTCTTTATTTATATTATAACATATTTTCTCTCATTGTCAAGTTTAGATACGTTGCTTTTTCCGCCATTTTATGCTAAAATATTCACGAGGGAAACCTTGGACGCCAGGCGGTCAATTCATCTCCCGAAAGCACGTTGCGCTTTGAAAGGAGGTGAAGCTGTGTACATAACATTGGATAATTTAATTCAAATCGGTATTTTCCTTACGGGATTTACTGTTATGATATTCAGTATCATTTCTTTCTTTATAAATAAAAAGAAATAACCGCCCCTGTCTCTCCAAACTGTGAGCGGTTATTCATTGCAATCAGGGAGCGACCGTCTGTCGTTTCCCTCTTTATTTATATTATAACACGATTTTAATGTGCCGTCAAGGCACATAGCGGCAAATGCCGCAAATTTTGCCTATCGGGCAAAATAAAATCGTGTTTCAACGTTCTCGGACGGTTGCGTGAGCAACGCCGCATTCCTATGCGGCAAAATCGGCTACAGACGATTTTTAGTCCGAGGTTGTTATAACATAAAATCAAGTCGGTGTCAACCGACACGGCGGTACGCCGTCTTTTGCCTGTCGGCAAAAGTTTTTTATGTTAAAATGTTCTCGGACAAGCGGTGTGCCGCAAGACGTGCTTTTGCACGGAAAAATCCGCCGAAATCGGATTTTATGTCTGAGGTTATTATAGCATATTCCGATAAAAAGTCATGTCGATGCTTCTGAACAGGTTGCCATCATTTCCAAAGGCGGAATTTGAAGCGGCACATTGCCGCAGGCGGAATTTGAAACGGCACATTGCCGCCCGCCGTTTTTCAATCCTGCACCAATTGCTGTCTGTTCAAAAAGCGGTCACAGCTTAACACCGTAACCGCTTTCTTATTGAATATTACTTTGTGTAACCCCGCCGTTTTGCTATCCTGAGCAAATTGCCGTCATTTCCAAAAGCGGAATTTGAAGCGGCACATTGCCGCAGGCAGAATTTGAAACGGCACATTGCCGCAGGCGGAATTGTCAGTGGCGACTCGCTACTTAGCTGTCGAGAGTTTTGTTGTCGTCTATCTTCTCACCTAAGAACTTGGGAAGCTCCATGCCTGCCTGGTTGAACATTTCACCCATGGGAGGAACAGCTTTCATTATACCGCTGATAAAATCGGCTGTAGCGGTCTTGCCGTTTTCGCCCTTTGAGCCGCCGTCCCAAACGGTTACCTTGTCTATCTTGATGTTCTTGATAGCTTCTACCTGTATCTTCATCAGCTCTTCCATGTTGTTTGCAAGGATAAGCTTGATCGCACTGTCTGCGTTTCCGCCCGCGGCGTTTACAAGCTCTCTCATACCGTCAGCCTGCTTTACGAGTATCTCCTGAGCACCTCGTGCCTGAGCTTCCATCTTTGCATAAAGAGCATCAGCCTCGCCCTTTGCGGTACGGCGTGCAACCTCAGCCTGAGCCTCGGCCTCGATCTCAGCCTGCTCCTTGGCGATCTTTGCCTTAACGATAATGTCTGCCTGCTGTGTCGCAGTTTCGAGAGCGGCACGGGTCTGCTCTGCCTGCTGCTGTGCTATGTAGGCTTCTTCCTTTGCCTTTGCCGCCTGAACAGCTTCTGCGGCTGTAGCAAGACGCATTGATTCCGCTTCCTTTTCACGCCTTAAAGCCTCAGACTGAGCGACCTCAATCTTGGACTCGTTCTCACCCTTGATAGCAAGAGCGTTTGCGGCAGCAACCTGTATACGCTGGTCACGCTGAGCGTTAGCCTGACCGATCTCACCGTCACGATCCTTTTCGGCAACGGATTTCTTAGCATCGTTGATAGCCTTTGCGGCAGCCTCTTTACCGAGCGCTTCGATATATCCCGACTCATCGTTAATATCTGTTACGTTAACGTTGATAAGACGTAAGCCTATCTTCTTAAGCTCTATTTCAACGTTGTTTGATACGGCAACAAGGAACTTGTCACGGTCGTTATTGATCTCCTCAATCTCCATAGTAGCAACTACAAGACGCAACTGACCGAATATAATGTCCTTTGCAAGCTCCTGTATCTCGTTCATTCTCAGACCGAGCAGACGCTCAGCGGCATTCTGCATTATACCCGGCTCTGTAGAAATACCTACAGTAAATCTTGACGGAACATCAACACGGATATTCTGCTTTGACAGTGCGTTCTTTAAATCTACATTGATAGATATGGGCGTCAGATCCATAAACTGGTACGACTGGATAATGGGCATAATGAATGCCGCACCGCCGTGTACGCACTTAGCACTTCTTGCCTGACCGTTCTTGTCGCTTCCGACTTTACCGTAGATAACGAGTATCTTATCTGAGGGACACTTACGGTATCTTGATAAGATACCCATCAATAATGCGAATACGATAACTACCGCAACGCATATTGCAATTAAAATTTCGGGCTGCATGAATATTTCCTCCTGTAACTTAGAAATTGCTTTATTGCTTATTTATCCTTTTCAACCGCTACGACATCGCCACGCACGTCTATTATCCGCACCTGTGTTCCCGTGGGGATTGTTTCCTGCTCATCGGTGACCGCCGAAAGCTCTATGAAACGCTCTCCTGCCGCAACTGTCACCTTTCCCTCTCCGCTCTCGTTTGCGGGAATAGGGATATACACCCTGCCCTTTTCACCGAGCAGTCTGCGCACATCAAGGCTTCCGTCCTGCGTCAGCTTCTTTGTTAGCTGAAGCACCTTTGCAACACCGAGCATTGCAAGGAATCCCAGCACAAGCGCAATTATTATAGCTATCGCAACGTGAAGTCCGAGCGAGGTGCATATAATACCCGTCCAGCCGAATACGCACAGGAATGTCATAATTCCCTGCAATGTGAAAAGCTGCATTGTTCCGAAGTCTGACGGATTAGAGCCGTCGCCGATAGCTGTATGGTCACAACCGTCAATTGCATGAGCACCCGTAATATCAGGTGCATCTGTCGGAATATCGGAAACATCCGAAATGTCAAGTCCGTCAATCCCGCTTGTGTCACTAAACTCGACCCCTGTCCCGCCGTGACCTATACCTATCATCAGCAATATCGTCTGAATGACGATTATAAGTGTTGCGGGAATTGCTATACAATAAAAGATCTGCATTGTAATCCCCAGCGAAGCCCACCATTCTAACATATCTTTCACCCTTTCAATTTTCATATCAAGCTGCTTTTGTGAACAGTCCAAACATAATAACAACAAGTTGTTTTACAAACTGTTAAATTTAGCTCATGCATTACAAACGGTAAACTTTACATTTGTTCATTTTGCATTATTATGCAGTTTTTCTATCCCGTGTAAGTACCTCTTTTTGCGCTGTATTATGCTAAATTCTCTTTGCTGAAATAACGGTGAGTATATTCAGTTTAACAAATACTCTGTGTATATCAATTGTTGTAGTATCCGAGCGTAAGCAAAATAAGGAAATTCTTATCTGCAAGCACCCACTCATCATTGATGTAGCGGAAATCTACAGTAAACTCAAACTTATCCGATTTGAACTCGTCATCACCGATAAGCGAATCGATGTAATCCATCTGGGCGTTGAAATCGTTCTTTAGCTCACTGTTGATCTTGGAATCGGTCTTTTCGTTGAACTTCTCCATATCAAAAGATGTGAAAGTACCGGTCACGCTACCGGTTCTGGCAGTTTTATCGGTCTTTTCGGTAAGATTATCACAAGTTACATAATTTTTGAATAAAGATGCCATGGTTTCAGAATAACGTGATAGCCAGCTATCTTCATATGCAGTATCTGTATCTGAAAAGTAAAGCTCCATGCTTCTCTTGGAAAAGCTGCGGCAATATGAAGCAAGATCGTCATACTCACCTGCTTTGGCAAGACTCATTATCTCTTCTATGGTTTCCTTAGGAGTTAAGTGCTTGGTTTCGGTTGCCGTTTCACCTCTGTGACATCCCGCAAAAGTGAGCATAAATACCATGGTACATACCAAAATTAAGGCTCTTACAGCGTATCGTTTTATTTTTATATATGAAATATTCAACTTTATTAGTCCTTTCTGCTTATAGGCAGTAGCAGATTTTGCTATGTAAATTTAATTTACCTTAATTATAGCACATTTGAACGAAATGTCAATATCAAACCTTGCGTTTGCTCAAAATAAGCATTTTGCACAATTTCAGGATATATTTCTTGTGCATACCGCAGAAAACGATCTGAAATTGTGCCTTGACATTGATTTTTTCAGTAAACGCTCTTGATTTTTCTATGAGTATCTGCTAAACTATCAATATAAATGTAAATTTCATTTACTATAATCAAGCAAAGGTAATTATCTGTAACTGTGATAGAGTGTGAGAGGAGTGAGCACATGAATTCTGGAGAACTCGGAAAGCGAATTAAAGAAGCACGACTTGCCAAGAAGATGACTCAGTCAGAGCTTGTAGGCACATTTATCACAAGAAATATGCTTAGCCGTATTGAAAGCGGCAATGCCTGCCCGTCTGTGAAAACGCTTGAATATCTGGCAGGGCGGCTGGATCTGCCGGCAGGAAGCCTTATATCAGACGAAACACCGGATACCGATATACCCGACCAAAATGCAGAATTATTGATAAAAGCAAAACAAATGTACAAAAACCGCGATCACCTCGGATGTGTTGAAACAGCGGAAAAGCTCATCGGCACTGAATTTGAAGATGAGGGTCAAGCAATTATCGCACGTTGCTGTATTGCTTTGTCCGATAAAGCTACAGAAAACGGTGATAAGGCGGCGGCGGTAAAATATGCAAAGCAGGCGCTTGAGCTTGCCGACAAGGGCATTTACAAGAGCCGTGAGATAAGCGTTGACGCTACACTTAAGCTTTCGGAAATTGCAGGAGGAAAGTAATACGGATCTCATTATAGAGGTGTTATGCGATATACTTTTGATACAGGAACAGCGGCAAGCACAAGCCACAGACTGCCTAAACCGTTAAGGATAATCTGCTGTGTGCCGGCATCACCTGCTTTTGCCGTGATAATTGCGATAATGGCTATAGTTGCGGTAAACTGTATACAGGATATGCCTGTAGTAAGCATACTGCTCGGCGCACTTGATGTAATAATGATATTTTTACTGCTGAGTATAATCTCAAGAGCATTCGGAACAGGAAAATGCAAAAAGTGATTGACAAAACGACAGTTTTAGTGTATAATATTTATGTTCTGATATCAGAAGATGTCGGAACGTATATGCAGACGTATCGAAGTGGTCATAACGGGGCTGACTCGAAATCAGTTTGCGGGCAACCGCACGTGAGTTCGAATCTCACCGTCTGCGCCAACAAGAGGCTATAAAAAAGATATAGCCCGTGAAAACCCTGATTTTATCGGGGTTTTCACCGTTTTATACGGCAAAATTTCAGCGACCGTTTTTGTAGATATAAATCGGTCGTTTTCCCTTTATATAAGGTTTTGAACTCTCACACAACCGAACACCCGATACGCAGGCAGATAGAAATCAAAAATCTATAAGTAAAACAACCTTTTTTGCAGCTAAAGCACACAATGAACGGAGGTGAAATACTGTGCAGCTTCTTTATGGCGTACCTAAAGATATTGAAAAATGGATGGACTTAATAACAGAGGTTCGATGGGATTTTCTGGGGCTTGAAACACAGGAAAAGCTAAATGAGCATAAAACCAGCGTCCTGAAATTTATGGATAAACGACAGGCTGTTTGTGTAAAAGAAGAAGCCGAAATTGCAGGAGTTATATTGTTTTCGAGGGAACACAACATGATCTGCTGTCTCGCAGTTGCACCCCGATACCGTCGCCGCGGTGTGGCTACAATGCTTATGGTTGAGGCGCTTGCCAATTTAGACAGGGCAAAAGAAATATCGGTTTCTACATTTCGGGCTGATGATGTAAAAGGAATTGCACCAAGAACATTGTATGAGAAATTCGGTTTTGTTGCAGATGAGCTTATAGAGGAATTCGATTACCCAAATCAAAAATTTGTCCTTTTCCCCGCCGGCGCAGAGCGAAAAGCCAGACAGATGTCTATTAACGGTATGGTTCGGGAAATCAGCCGTATTCTTGCGGACTGTGACCCTACAATATATTTGTACGGTTCGTCTGCATTGAATGATTTCAGATTGGGTTGGAGCGATATTGATATTTTAGTCCTGACGGAGAAGCAAATATCCGAGTCACAGGCAAATTTGCTTGTAAATCTCCGCCGGACTATGCTCGCAGATGAACCCGATAATCTTTATTACCGTTCTTTTGAGGGTGCTATGCTCACCAGAAGTGCCTTTCTCGCAAACGCTGATGACCGAGTGGTTTATTGGGGTACAAGCGGAGAGAGAATTACCGACAGGTATTTGCTAGATTGCTTTGGCAAAACAGAACTGATTGAGAGCAGCGTTCTTTTGTACGGGAAGGATATACGAAAAGAACTGAGATATCCGGATTTACATGAGTTGTATGCCGATGTGAATCGTCACTATAAGACTATAAGAAAGTACGCACAAAGCACCGGAAGAAATTTTTATTCTTTCGGTTGGCTGTTGGATATATCTCGTTGCATATACATACTTCGCACAGGCAAGATTATTTCTAAAACAAAAGCGGCAGAATGGGCGCTTCAAAACAATCTCTGCCCGGATGTGCACGCTCTAACAACCGCATTGAATGTCCGCAAATGCCCGTTAAAGTACCGATATGATAAAGATACATTCGACTATGCTGAAACACTTGGCGAGGTTGTTCAGCGTTTTGCAGATGTGTTAGAAAAAGAATTGAAAGCAATTGAATAAGAAAAGGCGAAAAAATCTATTTTATAGTCCTCCCACAACAAAACCCTTGAAGGCTGAAAGTGGGTACTTATAAAGAAGTTTTTATGATTTAAAGATAAGGTTGAATTATGAACAGCATTTTGAAAAAAATCAGGCAAAGCGACGCCTTTAATGAGGAAAATCGAATCCCCTACACAAAGGCGATCGTGTTGATGAGCTTATTTACTTTTGTGTTTCTGGGCGCGGAATTTCTGTTTGTCAATATGATCTCCCGCACGGTTTCGGGGAATCAATCGGTAAATGCCCAAAACTATGCGCTTGGTATCAGCGTCATCGGTTTCGTTCTGTATCCTGTTTTCTCTCGATTTCGTAAAGGAAAATGGCAAACCGCACTTGCAATGTGTGTAGCGATTTTGTCGGTTATTTGTCTTTTTGTGATATGCCGCCATGCCTCTTATGCATTTACACTCGGCATGGGACTCTTGCTGTTTCTGATTCTCGGCGCGTTTGGAAGTGCCGTATTCTACAAAACACTATGTCTGATAGAGGACAACACCTATATTGCGCGACTGACAGGCGTTTCCTATATGCTTGGAATCTTGCTTCAAATCGCAAACAACAATTTGGTTCATATAGATCACATAGAAGCCGGCATACTTTCTGCATTTATACTATTGCTGGCATTTATGCTGATAAAAGCAGAGAAAAACAGCGTTGTCCCTGCCTTCTCCAAAAGCAAAAACGAAGAGGAAAACGACGAAAGCGGAAAGGACAGCCTGAAAATCATTTTGCTCCTCGTCCTTTTTGTCGCACTGATGACCTGTATTTTCGGCACCATGGACAATGCGGTCACCGTATACCACGCAAACGGAATGGTGAATATTGGTCAGTGGCCGAGAATACTTCTCGCACTCAGCGGTCTTATGGCAGGTTTTTTGTTTGATATTGCAGGCAGAAAATATATGAGTGTGATCATGTACTGCGTAATGCTTCTGTCTACGACCTGCCTTGTCATTATTCAGTTTGCCGGGCCGTTCACGGTGAGTCTGGTCATATTCTATCTGTCCGCCGGCTTCTTTGCTGTTTTCTTTACCTCTTCCTTTATGGAGATCGCCCGATACACGGATACCCCCGAGTTATGGTCAGGGTTTGGCAGAACCGTCAATAATCTTGTTGCCGCTGCAATCTCGGGAGGCTCCCTTGCACTTTTGCATTCCGAAAACAATATTGTCATAATCACCATAGAGCTGATTTTATTCGTGGCCACCAGCATTGTCGCGCTTTTCTATACCAACAAAAGAAAAGCGTTTTTGGACAGGCTTGCCGAAGCGGACAGCAGCGAACTAAGCAACAGTGAAAAACTGCAAAGGCTGGCAGATCAGTTTTCGCTGACACAGAGAGAAACCGAGGTTTTCGGACTGCTTGTCAATACCGAAGACGGATTGCAGACGATAGCCGACGGTTTGTATGTCTCCAGACGAACCTTAGAGAGATATGTCTCCGCCATATATAAAAAAACAGGTGCAAAATCCCGGATCGGGCTTGTTACTCTTTATAACAACGCATAATAAAACATAACAAAAAGCATTTTATCCTCCCACCGATGTGGGAGGATATTTTTTTGCGGTTTTTTCAGGGAAAACCGATAATTTTGCCTCGATTTTAAGAATGGCGGAGTTCCGCCACCCCATTTTCGGCAGATTGGCGGACTTCCCTTATATCAAAATCGGTACTCTGTAAGTATAATTATATGCAAAGACGGTCGGGAGGAATACGAATTGCAACACAAGCAACGAAAAGGTTGCCCTTGCAAAACAGATCAGTCAGAACTTTAATGCGACTATGGACGGCTTTATGTCATCATGGGAAAGACGCAACAGGAGTCAGGACATTATGAGCCAGAAGCAGAGCGACGCCACCCTCGGTTACGAGCGCGTGTACGATACCGAAACCGATGAAATTTACAAGGCCACCAACGGCTTTACCGATGTCTATGACGGCAAGCGGTATCAGCCCGTCACCGACGACAATATGTATGCCGAACCTATCAGCGGGTATATTGAAAAGCAATAACACCATAACAAAAACGGTTTACCATAGAACCGTGATGAAAAGGAGGTGTCGGACGGTGAATATGCAGCATTCCGTCCTGCCGGACAGCAAAACAACAAAGAGAACGCTGCCGTACAATCGGCAATATGTGATCTTTGCCGTCTATGAAGTGCTGGATAAAAACGGTGCCGAATATGAAAAAACAGACGCATCCACCATTTTAGCAGAGATGTCGGTATACGGTAATTTAAGCCGGTTTTCCGTCTCCGTAAATGAACAGGAAACGGAAACAGAAATCACCGTAACGATGATACATCCTTGCGAGGGACTGTCTGACGCCGGTATCCGGCGGGCAACGACCGCCATAGCTGACAGTATATCGCAGCATTTGGAAAACGAGCTTGTGATAAACAAGTTGAAGGCTTGATTTCAGATCATAATCGAAAGCCTGAAGCAAAGAAAAATCGGAGGAAATGACTATGAGAAAATTCGGAGAATATGTCCGAGCGGCATATGGGTGTTTCTCGGCAAAATGGATTTTCGGGGTGCTTGCGGCACTTAGCCTTTTGCCGACCTTAACAAAAACGGTTCTGTTGTGCATAACAAAAGAATCGCTTACCGCAGGCGCGGTGTTTTTTGCAGACCTGTTCTGCATTGTCTGCGCCTGTATTTCGGCTTTTTTGGCAGTCCGCTCGACGAACGGAAACGCAAAACAAGCCGCCGGTATATGGCTCAAGGGCTGTCTTCCTTGTATAGCGGCTTTGTATGCGGGTGAAATACCGGCAGGACTTCTTGGCGGGAAATTCGGAACAACCGGAAAAATCATCGCCTGCTCTGTGGCCGGGACACTTCTCGGGCTGTCATTTTATTTGCTCGGATCTGCCATGAGAGGGAAAGCCGAAAGGAAAGCAGGCCGGGAAATTGCACGAATCGGAATCGCCGTATTACTGGCGATCGTCTGTTTGTATCTGCTTCCGTACTTCTTCGACCTCGGCGTGGAAACCGTTCTTTCCGGGAACAAATCATGGAGTGCGAAGCTGGCAGCGGAGCTTTTGAATACGGTGTTTCGCTGGGCACTCCTTGTGCCTGCCCTTGCATTCATATGCGGCAAAGAAAAACAGTCGGAAGAAAAAGAAGAAGCCGTGCCGACAGAATCAAAACGATCCTTTCTGCCCTATATTACGACCTGCATCAGTGCCGCCGTGCTGTTATGCGCTGCCGTACTGCTCTTTCCGCAAACGGTTTCGCCTGCCGACAGACTGAAGGATGAATATTATTCCCGCACGAACATGGCGTGCTATAACCTGTTGGGTGGCAACATCATAACGGCAGTCAACGAATACAGCGATATACAGAGGGAGCTTGAGATATGGAAAAATATTGCCGACGGCAGTTGGAACGATATTTCCGAGAGTGAGATCGTCTCAAATCAGATGCTGGCTTATCTTGATACCTATGCCAATCACGCCGATGACCGTCTGGAAACCATGGAGAGGTATTACACGGCAGGCTATATCAGGGATACCGATTACTGCTTTGAAATGCTGTCTGAATATAAAAAAGCGGACACATTGACGTCAGAGCAGAAGAATCGCCGGGCAGAGATACTGACTAATTTAGCGGCAAACGGACTGTATATCGGAGGACTTCCGGAGGTTGAGGAGAATGCCGCGGTGATGGCAGAGGTGATAGAGAACGCTTCATCTTATCAGAACAGCTTTGAGTATGCCGGACTGCTTGCAAAAATGCGCGTAGGCGTTACCAACGGCACCAACATTGCCGATTCAGTCGGTACCGGTATCACTTACCAATTTGTAAGCCAAGCCATCGAAAAGGCACTGAAAAATCCGGAGGACTTCGTGTGGAACTATATGGCGGTGATGCTGTACAACAATCAGGAGCAGCATTCTCTAAACCTTGTTTCGGATTATTCGGATGATAAGAGAATTCTTACAGTAGCAGAAAACTTTGAAAATCAGTTTAAAAAGCAGCTTGGAAAGGACATGACCGAGGAAGAACAAATCGGCATTAAAAGGTTGGTCATGCAAACCTATCTGCGGGCGCTGGCTCTGGATAAATGCGCGGATTACGGCATGGAGGCGCTGAAGGAGTTTGATACACCCTTTATCAGGGAAAACACCATGTATGCGCTGTTGAAAACCGGGCGATATGAGGAATGCCTGAAACTTGCAGAGGAGACGCAGGGCGGAACGGATCCCGCACCTCTCTATTATGCGGCGGCAGCCACCCTGGGAAAGGAAGATTTTAACGCTTCCGTCGGTTATGTGCTGGAGCTTGCAAAGCAGGTTAAGACGAGCGAGTATCCCAAAAAGGCGGATGAGCTGCTGCATGCCTATCTTTCTCTGCTTGTTGTTGATACCGAAACCACAAAAGCAAAGTACAGTCTGCTCAGCAAGGAGCAGATTAATAAGCTCGGCAGCGATGAATTTTTAAAGAATTATCTGGAGGCATACGTGAATGCATGCTATCCGTCTTACGGCGGTCATTCCATTTATGACGACGCCTATACGGAGGCAATGGAAACGGCACTTGCCGCTGCAGATCGGGTGATTTCCGAACGGGGAGAGCTTTGCTATCCCCATTACCTCAAGGGCGTGACACTTATGCAGCAGAAAAAATTTGAGGAAGCTGCGGAGGCTTACAAAAAAGCGATCGAGTATAAGAGCGACGACCCGATGATATGGTATGCGCTTTATGCTGCATATGAAGAGCTGGGGGAGTGGGAAAATGCCTATACCGCCGCCGAAATTGCCGTGGGGCTGAGTCCCTGGTTCAATTATTACAGCGACTATGAAGGCATCGGTATCCATCCGTACTCATACCGCGAGGGAGCGAAAGCTATGATAGAAAAGCAGCACAAGGCGTCGCAGAAAGGAGAAAACGAATAATGTTAATTATACTTTTATCTGTGGTCTTTATTATTCTTTTCCTTCAAACCTTCTTTCTCGGAGGGGCTGTTTTGCCGGGCATTGCCGGGCTGCTGCTCTGTGCGGCGGGTATTGTATCTTTAATTTTGCTGAAAAAGCAAGGAAGACGTTGCTTTGGCATAATATCGGCATCGGCGGGACTAATTCTTTCGGTTGTATGCTGTATATTCATTACGTCCGGTGCAGGCACAGGTACGCTGCAGCAAAAAGAAACGCTTTTGAAAAAAATCGTCTCCGCGAAAACCGTACAAACCGCCGAAGAAAAATACAATGCTTATATCGAAACATACGGAGAGGACGATTCCTCCGTGCTCTGCCTGGCGAAATACTATATGAAGGCAGATGAGGCGGATAAAAGCAGGTCGATGCTTTTTAAGCTGAAGAATAAAACAAGCATAGATTATTATCGGACAATGACGGAATGGTACAATAAATTCGACAAGGGCAACTTTTCTTATGTGGTCAGCACGCTGCTGGACGCGGTTGCCGAACATCCGTCATGGGCAAAGGGACATCTGATGCTGGGACTTTCATATTATGAAAACGGAGATAATACATCGGCAATTTATTATCTGAAAAAGGCGCAGCTTCTCGATCCGTCGGACGGATATTCCCTGTGCTATCTCGGCGTAATATCCTATGACAGAGGAAGCTATAAGGCAGCGCAGGAATATCTGAAAAGAGCCGGGAAGGCCGCAAAAAAAGATAAATATTTAACAGAGCTGATAGAAACCTATCAGGAATGCGTAGCAAGGGAGGCGGCTTAAATGAAAAAACAGATTTTGTCTCTTATACTGGTCTGCGGCTTGTTTATGAGTGCTTTGCCGATCAACGTTTCGGCAAACAGAGGAAGCCCGTCTGGCGAACCGGTAACCACACCGTCAGTAAGAGATGTAATTGATCACGTCGGCTCTTCGGTTTCCGATGCGTATACAGCCTCACTCAACTTCTGGAATGATTACGGCAATAACATATCCGGCGGATTCAGTCAGGCAGGTGAGAGGTGGAACATCATAAAAAACACGCCTGACTTTGCTTCCGAATACGGGGATGCGGTAAAGGTCGGCGATGGGATATTCACGGTTGCCGGTGCGGCGACCAATGTCATGGATTCCATTTCCGCGGCGCATCAGCTCACTCATCCGCAGGATAACCCATATGCATCACATCCGGCGCTTTCCACTGCCTATGACACGCTGACCGCATGGCAGGCAATGATGAACTGGGCGGAGATGGCGGTCGGAGATAAAGATCCCACCGGAGGGGTGAAGCTTACAAACTATCTTCTGGGTGAAGCAGTGAAGGAGTGGTCCAATACCGCCACGCAGACGGCTTTGCTGGATTATGCCGATCACAGCACACTAGTGGGAACCCTCGATATTACCGTGCAGAATGTTAACGATTATTACACAGACTTATTTCAGAATGTATTTTACCCGTCCAGGGATGCGGAATGGTCGGTTGAGGATTGGTGGAAAAAGAGCTATTACGACAAACTTAATTTTTATGCTCAAATGGTGAAGGAAGGGCGCGAGAAGGAGTTTGAATGGCTGCGCGACGAGCTGCTGAACATGGCTCCGAAGGCAGGCAGTACGGTACTGCCGAATCATGTAACGGCGAAAAAGCCAAATATTTATCTCTACCCCGAAACTAAAACTGATATAACCGTAACCTTTGAGAGACCGGGATGTCTTACCGCATCCATTCCTGATTATACGGGAGATTGGAGTATAACGGCGGCGCCGGACGGCACGCTGACCGATGCAGATAAAAACAGCTACGAATATCTGTTCTATGAAGCTCTTGTGAAAAAGAATACATTTCAAACAGAAGAAGGTTTCCTTGTTCCGGCAGACAAACGGGATGAAGTATTCCGCCGGGTCCTTACGGATTACGGATTCAATGAACAGGAAACAGCCGACTTCATTGAGTATTGGTCCGATTACCTGACAAGCGGTGAGGACTACGTCATGTATCCGATACTGACGGACGGTGTTGACGCCGCCGTGCCGGTGTCCTTCTCCGTCAACCCTGACAGCATAACCCGTATATGGTTTGGCTTTACTCACTATGACGGAAGTGAAATAAAAAAACCCGAGATAACACCGATCGAACGAAAAGGATTTACTGTTGTTGAATGGGGAGGTGCTGTTCTGGATTGATTGACAGAGCAAAATAAAACCGTTTTAATGAAATGTATAGCAGAAAGAATGGGGGCAACCAAATGAACGAATCAAGAGTATTTATGTTGAACGGCACTGAGGTGTCAGGTATCCACAGCATTGATCCAGCATCGGAATTTTACATCACCATCTACGGCTCAATAGCCCAAAGCGAATCAGAGAACATCAGCGCCAATGTCAAATGAGGCAAAGCACAAAGTGCCAAGCAAGGCAATGTGCCATTCCAATGCAAAAACATCTCTATTGTCTTGTCTTCACAACAAAACCCTTGAAGGCTGAGGCTTTCAAGGGTTTTTATTTATGAGTATATTTATGGATAGCGAAAAGACTCCGACCTTAGAAGTCGGAGCCTTTGCTGAAATTTATTTTGCGGATAGTGCCGCCGTCATATGTCATTCTATAAGCCCGCTCTCCTTTAAGAGTAGCTCGACATCGGTACCTTTGGCTTTTTTCATTACGACTTTAAGCAGCATCTTTTCCTTGAATGAGAGCTTTATATCCGTTATCGGCTTCTTGTCTATAGCATAGTAGCAAGCACGCAGAAGCTCACGGACATCATATTTGCTTCCCCATACCTCAGGAACGCCACGGTCTATGTCAAGCAAGGTGTAGACAGATTCCATACCGGTACGCATAGAATACTCGGTAGTGAAGATGGTGTCACGAGGCGTTTCGGCAAACTGACCGATGAAAGCGAAGTTTACTGCACCGTCCGGAACTACCTTAGGTCTGTCGGATTCCTTTCTCGGCTGGAAGAATGCGTTTATATAAGGCATATAGCACGTTGTGGTGTTGCAGGAGTTTTTGGCAAGCGCATCGATTTTTTCTGTCGGTACGCCGATGTGATAGAGCCACTCACGGCAGATCTCCTCGCCTGTACAATCACGCATGGCTTTCTTTACATAGTTGCCTTCCTTGTTTGTATTAAGTGAATACAGCCATACGAGAACCATATTCTTATCCTGCGACTTGAACTGAGGCTGGCGGTTTATCGTCCACGAAAGATACCAGTTTTCCGTGCTGTCCTTTACGGTAACAATACCGCCTGTTGTTACCTTGCCCATGCGTGGGTCACGCTTGCAGATATTCATAATATATCCGATTATCTCATCGTCCGAGGTCGCTACTGTGGCGCTCATCCAGTTTGTAGCGTCAACATCGCCGCAGAACTTATCGGGGTTGCCGTATTCGCCGTTCTTCGCCTGTGCCGCAATAGCCTTCCACATATCCCACGATTCACCGAATCCGTTCTTTACACCGGATAAATCGGGGGCGTGGGTCTGATCGCCGTAGCAGGATGTGTCGGTACAGCAACCGTTTGTGATAAACACAAGGTCGTCCTCAATAAGATCTATCGTTTGCTTCTTGCCGTCCTTTATATAGACTATCTGCTTTGCGATCTTTCTGCCGCCGTCATCCTTGATGATAACATTCTTCACGTCCATTCCGTACTCAATGCGAACGCCGTGAGCCTCAAGATATTTTACAAGCGGAAGTATCATACTCTCATACTGATTGTACTTTGTGAAGCGCAACGCGCTGAAGTCCGGAAGTCCGTCTATGTGATGAACGTAGCGACAGAGATAACGCTTCATTTCAAGAGCGCTCGACCAGCGCTGGAAAGCGAACATCGTCTGCCAATACAGCCAGAAATTCGTGCTCCAGAAGCTGTCGGGGAGAACCTCCGAGATCTTCTTGTCCTCAAGATCCTTTTCGGGCGTTAAGAAGAGCTTGGAGAGTGCCATTGCCGATTCCTTGTCAAGCTCGAACTTCTTGTCTGTGTGTGCGTCCTTGCCGCAGTTTACCGTTGCACGACAGAGAGAATAGTTAGGGTCGTGCTTGTTGAGCCAATAGTATTCGTCAAGCACCGATACACCGGGCGTTTCAATAGAGGGAACGTCACGGAATGTATCCCACATTACCTCAAAATGATTATCCATTTCACGACCGCCACGCATATAGAAACCCTTTGTAATATCCTTGCGTCCGTCACAGCTTCCGCCCGCAAGCTCCAGTTTCTCAAGAAGGTGGATATGCTCGCCCTTCATCTGTCCGTCTCTTACAAGATAGAAGGCTGCCGTAAGTCCGGCAAGTCCCGTGCCTATGATATAAGCTGATTTTTTGTCGACATCCTTCGGCTTTTCGGGATGTGCGAATGCTTCATAAGTTCCTGCTGAGTAATACATAAAAACCTCCTGAAAATTTATTTTCTGTCCTTATTATATCCACATTTCCGACTTCTTTCAATAAACAAAAAAAGCGCCGTGCTAAAATCTTTAGCACAGCACTGTAAATTGTATAAATTTTTATCAAAACGGGCATTTTGATAAAAACCGGCTCACAGCTTGAAACGATTCAACGCATCGGAAACGGAATCTTTTATAAGCAACGCGAGCTTATCTATTATCAGCCTCGGGTCTTCCTTCATATCGCCTTTTATCCAGTCAAGCATTATCCCTATGAACACATACGAATATATCCGTGCGATAAATTCCTTGTCCTCATCACGCACAGTTATTCCTGTTGACTGCTCATCTATTACGCCCATTATCAGCCCGTCTGTCAGCGGTTTCAGATATTTTTCCACCTGCTCACGATCGACACAGCGGTAGACATTCATAACAAACGGTTTATTTGCAAGCACAGCCTCAAATATATTCAGAAAACCCTCCTGCCAGGTATCGTGGGTCTTCTTTTCTTCAAGCGCTTTTCTTGCGTCTTCAAGACATGACCATTCCACAAGGTCGTAAATATCCTTAAAATGATAATAGAAGGTCATCCGGTTTATGCCGCAATCCTCGGTAATATCATTTATAGTAATCTTGGTAAGCGGTTTTTTCAGAAGAAGATTTTTAAGCGACTGCTCGAGCGCCCTTTTAGTTACCTCAGACATTTTTACCCTCCGGAGTATTACTTCCTGACGCATTATACCGACAGTGAAATCTGTTCGTATCACGCAATTCTGTCTGATTATATTTTAGCACATTTTCATAAAATTTCAAGCAAAAGCTGAGCATCGGTTTATAATACTCTGTTATTTATACTGCGTCTTTCGGTGCAGATACCGTTTTTATACGGTTTACACCGTGTAAACCGAAACTGACAGCCGCACCTGCTGTGCTTAACACTATACGGCTTGGGAATACGTTGCTTTCGTTATCTGCGGGCGATTGAGCAAATCAACACAAAACTGAACCGTGTCAGTTTTTCCGATACAGTTCATTATTGCAGACTGTCGATAAACCTACACAATTTTTAAAAATGGGTGTTTAGCGTTGCTTGCTATGTTGGTTTTGCATCGTGCAAAACTTTTGGCAAGCAACCAAAGCGTCCTTGCTTGGGGCGTAGCCCCAATGCGGGTTGTCAGTCGTTGGTGTCGCTGCGTCGTGCAGCGACTGTGTGCGACTGACTGCAAGCATCCTTGCTTGGTGAGGGCGGCAGCCCCACATTCAGCCCCGGCACGGATGCCGGGCGTGTATGCCCAAAGGCTCTATGCAAGGATGCATACAAGTGGTCGAACAAAGTCGGTGCAGGACGCACCGACAACAAACGACCACTGTTGCACAGACGCAGAGCCAACAAAGCATACACAGCCCTTCACCGAGGGGAAGGGGTTTGGGGTTAGGGTTTGAGAATAAGCTACATTTCTAAAAAACAGACTTTTTCTACAACCTGTTCATTATTGTATCCTGCTCTTATAATCTCAAGCTGTTTTACGCGGTATAAGCAGTAAATAGCCCATTGAAACAATTCGTTCTCAATGGTAAATATTTATTCGCAGATATATGAAAAATATCTTCTTCCGTGTTCCTCTTCTGCGCCGATCTTATTATAGAAATTGATTGCAGGCTCGTTCCAGTCAAGGCAGCTCCACTCTATATATGAAAATCCGTCCTGCTTTACAAATTTCTCTACCTCAGAAAAAAACTTTGTTCCAAGTCCGTTCCTGCGTTTTTCCGGCTTTAAGAACAGATCTTCAAGATGCACTCCTGCCTTTGCCGCAAACGAGGCGAACACGGGGTAATAAATAGCATATCCGACCGGCTCGCCATTTAGTTCGGCGATAAGTGCTGTCGCTATGTTCTTTTCAAAGAACCAGTAACGCAGATCCTCCTGTGTGGCGGTCATATCCTGCGGTCTTTTTTCGTATGCGGCAAGACCTTTTATCAGGTTTTCTATAAGGCTTATATCGTTTTCGGTTGCTTTTCTGACAGTAAAATTTTCATTCATTGGAAGTCCTCCTGCTTGTATAGATTTATTATAGCGATTTTCTGCGGTCAAGTCAATTGTGACTTTACACCTGAACATCCGTATAGCAGAAAAGCCCTTTGAGAAAGGGATTTCTCCTCTCTCAAAGGGCAACCTGACAAACTTGTATTTATCGTCTTGTTCCATTCTTATCAAAATTCTTTTTTAATGCTATTTCTGTTGGGAGAATAGACCCAATTAAAGGAATAAGTTGAACACCACAGATAATTCCTCCTATACTCCCAACACAATCTTCATTTTTTCCAATCACTAAAAGCATGAATATTACTGTTATCGGCAACATAACCATTCCACAGACATACCAGACTTTACCAAAATATTTATGAGCAAATTCCCATGTGTCTTTGTTCTTCATAGACATCGAAGTCCGATATCCAAATACTGAATTTATTTCCTTTGGAGCCTTTTTCATAAAATATCTTCCAAAACCAATCATCGTAAATGGAAGAAGCAAATCCATAATCAACATAAAAATCCAAAACCCCATTGTAAACCTCCTTTACTACAACTTGCGATTTGTATTTCTGTTTGTTTTAAAAACGGGTAATCCCAAAGGAACTGCCCGTTAAAATATTTCACTTTACTTCCGGCTTCATCGTCGGGATTTCAAGTGAAAGTATCTTATACCCTGATTTAACCTCTCTTTTCCTTACTTTGTTAATCCAAACCGTTTTCATTAAAGTACATAACCTCACATAAGATGTCATAACTTTATTTGATTTGTCGTAAAAATTGTCGTAAAAAAACGAGGGTGTTTTCATTGTCCGGCGAAGAAGCACATCTCGGATAACACCGACTATTCGCCGCATAAACCTTTATTTGTTTATATAGTATAACATATTCTTATTCAAAAATCAAGTAGCCTGCCACCGTGTTGTGGCAAGCCCCCTTTTTCATCGTATCTTGATTTTACCCTCAAGCCCTGCAAAGGACTCCATCTTTTTATCCTTTGTTGCTTCATTATAAATTGTATTTTTATGTCCCTCCTGAGATTAGTTTATTATAAACCGTCGATCGCCGGTTTATATGCTATCTATCATATAAACAGACTTGTTCAATCCGTCCATGAAAACCACTCTGTCATTGAATACATTCATATATGACGGGCGGACATTTTCTTGTCCGAGCTTTTCATATTTCAGCTTCTCACCGGTTGCTGTATCATATATATTTACGGTTGTATCACCTCGCTCATAGCCGTATAATGCAGAATCTTCGATTTCAACATCATTGGGCACACAGGTTATCAGATATTTACCGTTTGGAGTAATCCCACAATAACTGTTTTCTATCTCGTTATCAAAATATTGTACTCTCAGCTCGTTAGTTTTGTAATTGTAGAAAATAACTCCGTTTGAGCGTTCGGAAAACTCCGGATTTATCTCCGGGTCAAACGGCGACATAAAACAGATAAAATCTCCCGCCTTTACAAGCCTGCGGTTGCAGTTGCTGAAAGGGCCTATGTTTATCTGCTGTATCATCTTTCCGTTTTTATCCATAACGCAAAAATAGCAAGCGTCAAATTCATCGGTAAACGCCTCACCCTCGCAGTAATAACCCACTATTTCATTATCAAGCACATAGAAATCCGCAAAATTTTCATCGAATAATTTATCTTTATCGCTTCCGTCTGAATTCATTTTATAAAAGCAGCATTCATCGTTTACAGAAGCATTGTAATATACCTTGTCGTCGGAAGGAACATAAGTACAATGACTTATCTGCGTTTTGCTTGTTGTACTTTTATATATCAGATTTCCGTACACATCGGTAACCTCGTACCATCTTTCACATTCATCGGTATCGACATAATAGTTCCACGCAGAAAAAGAGAACATTCCTTCACTATATTTTACATCCGAATCAAAAGGCTGTGATTCAGATACCGGATCATAGTAACCTCCGACTGTAAAGCAATATACAGCCTTCTTTTCTCTATCGTCATAAACTACACAATCACAAGTATAATCGTTTAAGGAGTTATCTGCGTTTGCTTTCAGCAGCAAATACCTCTGCTCTTCATCAACATATCCGACAGGGATATAGTCATAAATGTTTATTATTTCTACGTCTTCGTCAGCCTGATTTGATTTACTCGTTTCGGGCAAACTCTCCGGTAAAAGAACGCTTTCATCGCTTTGTGCAATAGAGGCTGTCTCTGATGATACGACTGTTCCGCTTGTACTATCGGAATAGCTTTCCGTTGTCGATGTATTGTCTATACAAGCACAAAGTGAGAAAGCAAGTGCCAAAGCAAGTGCAGATGTGATAATGCGTTTTTTCATTTGCGCTCCTCCGATATTTATGAAATATATTTTGTCATCTTATTCGTTTTCCGTAACCACAATACTAATGCTTTTACGGATATTCATTGAGCCAACCTCGGCGTTCAGCGGTACTTCAACAGCATAAATTATATCTCCCGCTTTTACATCGTCAAGCGTCACCTTGTACTCATTTATATAACCGGTTTTTGAAGCAAATCTCATACCGCCGTTATCTCCAAGCTTTATTCGCTCATGGTTCTTATAAAAATATACAGCATATTCATCAGGCTCGCCGCCATATAAAAGCAGAGTGACGCCCAATTTATCCGAGCTTTTATCAATAGATAAGCTGTGTTCCTGACGCTTTGCATCAAACAAACTTATCATATTTGCGCCGGATATTTTTGCGTCAGTCAGATTATACTCCTCTTTTACTTTTGCGGTTGCTAAAATGCTTTCACAATCTGACGAATATGTAAAATCGTCGATAATCTGTGGTTCTGTGTCTGCTTCAATCTCAAACTCAAAGAACGACTGTCCGGAATGTGCGTTACCGAAGCCTAAAAAGCCGTCTTTAGGTCTGTAAGACGGGTGCAAAACGGTCATCAGCTTTACTTTCAATATTTTTTCATGTTCGTATTCTTTTGTTATCTCCGGAATAAAGGTAAGAGTAACCGTCTGCTTTGTGTCGGGCTTTTGTGAAATGCTTACAAGCTCGGATTTTTCAGAGCCGTTCAGCGACAGCTTTTGAGGCACACCGTTTATAAATGCCATATAGCCAATCTCTACATCATATTTATTCTTTGCAGAATCGGACACAAAGCTGAAATTTACCTCACCGCCGCTGTACTTTACAGTTGACTTGCCTTCAATGCTGTAGTCGCTGAATGCAATTCCGGCTTCCTGATATTTGCTGAAATCATCATTTTCCGGTTCGGATTCCTGAGGTTTACTAAACGGAGGCAATGTTTCTATAACCGCTGAATCTACGGAGATATTTGTTACGGAAGCTGTTGTGTCAAACGGGTTGCTCACTTGTGTTTCGCTGTTTAGGTTCTCAGATGTTTCAAATGGATTTGACACAAGGCTCTGTGTGTCACTTTCACTTGTTCCCGCACAGGAACAGAGTGAGAGGACCAAAGCTATAGCGAATTGTGATGCTGCTGATGCTCGTAAAAGTTTTTTAATCATTTTAAATGTCCTCCGTTTAATCTAAATAATTTATGTAAATCGTCCGCCGCCGATTAACAACAATTTTCACTTATCCCGCCTGCTCATCATATCTGAACTGAAATAAAATATAATCTGTAATGCTGCCGTCATATACAACAATTCTATCATCGAATGCCTGAATGTTGTGCCCCTTTACACCGCTGCCCTTGTCGTTTTTTATCTCATTTATCTTTTCTCCGGTATCAAGGTCATATATTTTTATTACAAGATCGGTGTACAGACGATTTGTCTGCTCCTCATTCAAAAACTCATGTTCGGTTATAGTTACCGCTTTTGTACCGTCCGGAGTTATTCTCACGCAACCCATTTCAATAGCTTCTTCGGGTGTGAATTCAACTATTTTGTCCTTTTCGCCGTCATAAAGATACAATGTATCCTCGGGGAACTCTTCGGTTTTGGATGCGTAACCGGTTCGATTAGATAAAAGGCAGTAGTATTTACCCGATTTTTGCCCCATCAGCGCATAATAATCGGTACTCTGCGGCATATCGGCGGTTATTTCGTTTCCGTCAAAGTCTATAACCTGGATTGAGCAACCGTCGGGTACTGCGCGATACTTACAAAGGATAATTCTGTTATCCGCAAGCAGCATTGTACTACTATAATAGTAATCGCTGTCGCTGAAAAGCTCCTTTTCTTCTTTTCCATCCTTGCTGAATCTGCTTATTATGTATTCGTCTCTGCCGTCTTTTCTATAGCATACGAAGTATTTATCAAGCTGCTTTGAGTATACGGCGGATATATAATGAATACTATCGCTTACCGTAAGACCGCTGAGTCTGCTTATTTTTTCAAACTTTTCATTATATGTTACGGCGAATATCTCTGACGTAACGCTTTGGTCTTCGGTCAAGTTCTCATCTATATAGGTAAACTGTCCGTTACAGCAGGAAATATCCCAAGGTGATTTTTGGCTTCTTAAGCTTTCGGTTATCTTGCCTGTTGATTTATCATATACAGAGTAAGTATATTCAAGACCGTCTTCGGGTTCATCTGACGCTCTTTTATATAACAGAAGATAGTTCAAATCATTATCAATATATCCTACCACGTTATATTTATACAATACGCTGTCTGATGCAGCCGTATTGCTGTTTTCAGGCTCACTTTCGGGTACATCTGCACTTGTGTCGGCGGGCGGCTGTGTTTCGGGATTTGTTATTATCTCATCATCTGGTGAAAAGCTGAGCCGGCTTGTTGTTTTAAGTATTCTTGCCTTTGTATAATCATCAGTTAAAGGCACAGCTATAGCATAGACAATATCATGGTTATTGACATTTTCGAGAATAGCCGTGAGCTTCGGCACATACCCTGCCTTTGCCGATACCGTAGCATAGTCCTTGCCGTTTACTTGTACTCTCTTATGATTTACATAAAAGAAAACATTGTAAGTATCAAAATCCGCGCCGTCAAACAGCACATCACAAGTCTGGGTGCTTTTGTCAAGAATAAGGTGCTCGGTTTCATTATTCACACTGAACATTTTTAATATTGCGCCGCTGCTCATTTTACCCGCTTTTTTAAGCGTATATGACTTTAATGAGCTGTCGGACGTGGGTATATTTTCAAACTCTGCATTTCCGCTAAGCTCAACAGTTTCAGCCTTTTCGTTCATTGTAAGACAAGCTGTGTATACGGTAGAGCCTGCGTTTATATTGCCAAAGCCAAAGCCTACATATTTACCCTGCGGCACATAACCGATATTGAAAATTGAAACAATCTGCAAATTCAGTTCTTTTTTATCTTCAAGCTCCTTTGTAATGCGAGGTTTTATGTTGATAGATACGTTTGTAATTTCATCTTTAGGAAAATTTACGCTTACAGTTTCGGCTTCTTCACTCCCGTTTACGGATATAACCTGCGGTATTCCTCCGATAAACGCCATATATCCTATCGTTATGTCTTCCCGGTTATTTGCGGCATTTGCCGAAAAAGATATATTTATTTTTTCACCGTTATATTCGATATTCTGCGCGTCGTTCATTTCTGAAAAGTCAAATTGCAGAGCGCCGCTCTGGTACTTGTCATAAAGCTCATAGCGCTCGTCCTCGGTATGAGTTTCGCTGTTGAGGTTCTCCGATGTTTCAAATGGATTTAACACAAGGCTCTGTGTGTCACTTTCACTTGTTCCCGCACAGGAGCAGAGCGAGAGAGTGATTGATAAAGCGAGTAATGATGCAATAATTAGTTTTTTCATTTGCGTTCCCCCGTTACTTTGCAAAATACCTTTGTTACTGTTTTCTGTATACCACTTTGTGCAATAATGTATATAAGGAAACAACTGAGCATCTATTTTTAAGTCACTCAGTTGCCCTCATCGACTGCCATAATATTGCAGTTCCTTTGGGATAATAATTGATATTCAACGGCGATTAAATATCCGGCTTAAATTATATTGTAAAATTACGTGATGAATACAACATGCAAGTTTGTTTTCCGCAGTAATCATTTAAATTATTCTTTCCATAATTACACATCCTAATTTAATTTTTTATTATAATAATGCCGCATTCGCCGCTACAGCATTAATTATAAATCTATCATATAAAAACATTGCACATTCTGCCTTGTTTCATCGGTTGCTTCATCTATTAACAGCTCATAGAACATCACTTTATCCTCATAGACTCTGTGCATATAAAGCGGAGATTTTGTATCAATCTCGATTTCCTTTATTTTGGTGCCGCTTTCCGTATCGTACATATAAAGCTTGTCTATTACCCCGATAAGATCTGTTTTATCCTCGTTTGTAATATCTGTCTCAGTTATGCACACCGCGGTTTTGCCGTCGGGTGTAAATCTGAGCGTTCCTGCCTCCTGCGCCGTTTCAGGTCTGAACTCCGATAATTCTCTGCTTTCGGTATCATATACTATTACACAGTCGTTTGGGGCTTCGTCAGGCAGAGGCGAATACCCGAGGTTTGGCGGCATATAAATCAGCTTTCCGGCTCTTTCAATGCGTATTGCGTTATAATCCTTTACGGGTGCCGCCGAGCAGATGACATTACCACTTAAATCAATTATTTCAAGCTTTTCGTGACTATTCATATCACGTTCAAGGACAGCGAGTCTGTCTCCGGTAGATAAAATATTCTGTGCGTACCATTCGCCGCTTGTCAGTACTTTTTCCTGTTCACCGTCTTTGGTGTACAATGCCATTGTATATACGCCGTCCTTTTCGGTACATATACAATACTGATCGGTCGCCGCAATATAAGCGGCGCTGAAAAGCTTTGTATCGGAGAAAGCAATACGGTTTATTTCTTCAAGATTTTCGTTGTAGGTTAATACATATTGTTCTTTTATTTTGCCGTTATCATCAAGGACTTTATCAAGAATTACAAAATAACCGTCACCATAGCTTGTCCGCAGGCATCGATTGTCAATGGTATAAAGCTCATCGGAGATTGTCTTGTCTGTGCTGTTGTAAACAATGTAGCAATATCCGTCAGCGGCATCAAGATTTTTCTCCCTGTAAAGCAGTAAATAACGCATATCGTTATCTATATATCCCATCGGAGTGTATGCAAAAAGCGGGTCGGAAAGCCGGTCGATATCCGTTATGCCGGGCTCACTTTCGGGTACATCTGCACTTGTGTCGGCAGGCAGCTGTGTTGCGGGATTTGTTATTATCTCATCATCAGGCGAAAAGCTGAGCCGGCTTGTTGTTTTAAGTATTCTTGCCTTTGTATAATCATTAGTTAAAGGCACAGCTATAGCATAGACAACATCGTGGTTATTGACATTTTCAAGAGTAGCCGTGAGCTTCGGCACATACCCCGCCTTTGCCGATACCGCAGCATAGTCCTTACCGTTTACTTGTACTCTCTTATGATTTACATAAAAGAAAACATTGTAAGTATCAAAATCCGCGCCGTCAAACAGCACATCACAAGTCTGGGTGCTTTTGTCAAGAATAAGGTGCTCGGTTTCATTATTCACACTGAACATTTTTAATATTGCGCCGCTGCTCATTTTACCCGCTTTTTTAAGCGTATATGACTTTAATGAGCTGTCGGACGTGGGTATATTTTCAAACTCTGCATTTCCGCTAAGCTCAACAGTTTCAGCCTTTTCGTTCATTGTAAGACAAGCTGTGTATACGGTAGAGCCTGCGTTTATATTGCCAAAGCCAAAGCCTACATATTTACCCTGCGGCACATAACCGATATTGAAAATTGAAACAATCTGCAAATTCAGTTCTTTTTTATCTTCAAGCTCCTTTGTAATGCGAGGTTTTATAGAAATTGAGACCTTGGTTATTTCATCTTTCGGAAAATCTACATTTACCGTTTCGGCGGCTTCACTCCCGTTTACCGATATAAGCTGCGGCACACCGCCGATAAATGCCATATAGCCGTCGGTTATCTTTTCTTTATTACCCGCAGAATTTGCTGAAAAGACTATGTTTATTTCCTCACCGTTATATTCGATATTCTGCGCGTCGTTCATTTTTGAAAAGTCAAATACAAGACTTCCGCTCTGGTACTTGTCATAAAGTTCATAGCGCTCGTCCTCGGTATGAGTTTCGCTGTTTTCATTTTCAGATGTTTCAAATGGATTTGAAACAAGGCTCTGTGTGTCACTTTCACTTGTTCCCGCACAGGAGCAGAGCGAGAGAGTGATTGATAAAGCGAGTAATGATGCAATAATTAGTTTTTTCATTTACGTTTCCTCAGTTATTTGTCTGAAAATTCTAATGTTCCGTCACTGTTTTTGACTATTACTCTGCCGTTTGCAAGAAAAATACTTCCGTCCTCCGCCTGAGGTATTTCCACCTGTTTTCCGTAAGCGTCCATATATGTTCCGTCGCCGAAATACACACAGCTCCTGTCCGCCATATACGCCTCGCCCTTATCGGCAAACTTTTCTTCCGATAAATCACTCGCCTTATACCGATAAGTGGCAGATTTGTTTGAGCAGTAAATATATTCTCCGTCTGACGCAATCGCATAGAACATTCTTTCACTGATAATCTTCTTTTCATTGTCATAGCAGACCGGATTGCCATCGGAATTAAGATAGAACACCTTGCCGTCAATAACGGAAATATCCCCGTTTATATAATTCTCGCTGAACAGCAGACGGCGCGTGCCGGTATTCAAGTCGAGTACAAACACCTTGTAGTTATTAGTCTGCAGATAGAGATTATTCTGATACTTACACATACCGCTGTAGCTGTAATCATCGCTGTCACCCGACCATATTGTCAGTAGGTCAAGGTAGCGGCTGAGACGCTGGGCATCAGGCGCGGCAAGCACAGTTTCTTTATAATAATCGCTAAGCCGTATTCTGCACACATTATCGGTATATGTGCCGCCATTCTGAAAGCTTTCGGTATAATAAAGATACCCGTCGCTTGCAAGCATATAATCAACTCTGCCGTCACAGGTTATATTTCGCAGTATATCGTCCTCTGAAAGATTCAGCTTATCGTCATATCTGATTATCCTTTGAGAAATTATATTGTATTCATCGTCGGTCTCGGTACTGAGTAAGTAATATCCTTCACCGTCATAAGCAAAACCGTATCTTCCGTCCGCCGCCGTGTTATCGGCGGTGCTCTGAGAACAGCCTGACAACAGCAGTATCAGCGAAGCGGCAACTGCCGAAATCACTGCCTTTTTTCCCGGACGACAGCGCTTTATACTGCCGATATATACTGCCGCAGTAACCGCTATCACAATAACAGCTATCGTTATCAGCATAACCAGAAGTTCGGCAGGAACGCATGAATACAGCAGAATTTCAAGTCTGCCCTCGGTTACATAACAATCTCCCGTGTAATACGGCGAGCCGAGCACAAGTGAAAACGGCGAATAATACACGGCATTATTCCGGCCGAAAAGATAAACCCACACACAAGTGACCGCCATAGGCACAAACAGCGACAGCGGCAGATTTTTTGTCAGCGTACAAAGCAGTACGCATACAGCCGAAATAAGCAGGTAGCCGAGCAGCTTTGTCAGGTGAATAACTATAAACATTGCGATTATAGACAGACTGCCAAACGGGGTGTTCTCAAAGGCTTCAAGTGACTGTACGCCACAGCCGAGGTTTTCCGCTCCGATAACGGTAAATAATGAAGTAAGCTCTATAATAAACAGTCCGAGCCAGCCGATAAAAATGAGCGAAAACAAGGAGATGAGCCTGTACCCGCCCGAGCGTCTGCCGTTTGCGGCGGTAACGATAAGCGGCTTCATCTTTCTTTCGTAATAGCACATAGCCGCAGAGATATAGCATATAGCCATAATAAACAGATACTCAATTCCGCTTGTCATAGCGTTTGAGCCGGACGGGAGCATAAGCAGATTTTCGCGGTCTGCGCTTACTCTCTCGTAGCTTGAATAAAGCAGCTTTATAGCGTCATACTTTTCGATTATGTCGGGTATCTCACGCATCGCGTTTGTAAATTCTTCGGGAGTGGCATAGTCTCCGTTTCTGTTTTTATCAAGTATATCGTTTTGCAGCTGCTTTGCGGCTTCTGCCTCGCTGTATAGCGAGAGTATAGCGGTTTCCTTTTCATCGGTAAGCTGTCCGCCGTACTCCTGCATATATCCGAGATAATATTTCTGCTGCTCGTACGACATATCGCTGTAGCTTGCCTTGTACAAATCCGCACTTGTGAGCAGCTTTACTATAAAGACTATCAGCAGTACAACAAGCCCGTACTGCTTTATGTACAGTTTTTTCAGTTCATTTTTTAACAGCATTTCAGACCCCTCCGTACAGACACGACAGCAAAGACGACAGCGAGAAGTATTACTTCGGATAAAGTTACAACAACATTGAATACGGGGAAATCAAGGATATTGCAGACATTCATATTTGTGAAAAGCTCTGTCGTACCGATAAGCGTTGTGGGGTTAAGCACGCCGGGGAGAAGCTCCGAGCCGATTACAAGCAGAAATCCCGCCGCTACGCTTACAACCATTGAAATTATATCGTTTTTGCAAAAGGACGATACTGCCGTCACAAGGAATGTGAACATAAGCAGAAACACAAGTCTTAATACGAACGTTATCACAAGAGCGCCGAAAAGCGTGATATTGAACGGGCACATTTCAAATTCCTGCAAGGCGTATATCGGTGCGGAAAAGCCGTCAAAGCCGTAGATAAGCTGAAAATAAACCATATCCGAAGCAAACAGTATAAGTGTAACCGCAAATGTAAATATCGCCGCCGCTGTCAGCTTTGCAAGCATAACCGACCCTCTTTTTCCTGATGAGGATATAAGCTTATTGTAGCCTATAACATACTCCTTTGAAACTATCGGAGATATTGCAAGCACTATGATAAACATTGACAGCAAGGCGGAAAACTTGTAGTCGAAGATGGCCTTGTGCCCCTCGGACTGATAATAGCCGTCGAGCGACCTGCCTTTATAGCAATCCTCATACAGCTTTGAAAGACGGTATTCGTACCGGCTCTTATCGCTGTAGAACTCGGCGTTTGCCCTTGCATTTTCGGTTATTTCCGCACTTTTATTTGAGTATAGAATAGCGTATTCGTAGGACGAAATAAGGTCTTTGAATAAATTTACATCACCGTAGGGGTAGCCGCAATATGTACCCTCAATCGGCTCTTCAATTATACCGTACTCTTTTAGCATCTGCTCCGCATTAGCAAGCTCGGTTTTTAGTCCGTTTATCTTTTCATCAGTTATCTTTCCGCTGTATTTATCGTACAGTATATCCATGCCTTGTACAGCGTTTCCCGAAAGGACGGCTCTGCCTCCTCCCGTGTAATAATACAGCTCAAAAACCTTTACAAAGTTTAAAAGAACAAGAATGATAACACAGATAAGGAGTGACGGCTTCAGTATGTACTTTTTAAGCTCGTATTTCAGCATATCATTCACCTATCTCTCCGAAGTGATAAATGCACACATCTTCAAGGGCAGGCTGAACATTAACGGCGTCGGGGTGGGGCTTCTCGTCACTTACAACACGGACATTGAACCTGTCGTCCTTGCTTATAACATTGCTGACGCGCTTTGTCCGCATAAGCTCCATACCTGTTTCGTAGTCGGTGAGCACCTCCCAGACCTTGCCGTAAATATCATTGCAAAGCTCACTTTGTGAAGCACAGCTTATCATCTTTCCGCCATCGATAAGTACAACATTCTTGGCAATAAAAGCAATATCGGTAACGATATGAGTTGCTAAAATTACTATCTTATCATTCGCAAGCGATGAGATTACATTTCTGAAGCGTATACGCTCCTTGGGGTCAAGTCCTGCTGTCGGCTCGTCAAATATAACCACCTTTGGCTCGCCTACAAGTGCCTGCGCTATGCCGAGCCTTTGCTTCATACCGCCCGAATGTGCGCCGACCTTTTTGTTGCGGTCGTCATACAGATTTACACGCTTTAAAATCCCATCGGCATAGGCTTTGGGATTATCGACCTTTACATTTTTCAGCGCCATAGAGTAAAGTATAAGCTCTCTTGCTGTAAAATTCGGATAAAAGTCCTGATTCTGCGGTAGAAAGCCGAGGCGCGACATATAGTCGTGACTGTTACCGTCGGTAAAAGCAATACTGCCGCTGTCGGGCTTTATTATGCCGGTTACACAGTTTATCAACGTGGATTTGCCCGCACCGTTGGGACCTAAGATGCCGTACACGCCTTTTTCAAGGGTGAGGGTAAAGCTGTCGAGGGCTTTTTTGCCTTTTGAGTAGGATTTTGTGAGCCGGTTGATTTCGAGTTTCATTTTTTCTCCTATACATGACTTAGCTCTGATTTTTATTGTATTATCACTAGTTATTCTTTGAATGGGAATTGCCAATTTAGTCTGCATTTTTTTTAATTATATAACAAAAAAATTGCGATGTCAATAAAACTGTGAAGTTTGGCGTAATTTAGTGAAGTTTAGTCGATATAGTTTAAATCAAATAGTATACTAATAGCTAAAACTTCTTGACAAAGCGAATTAATTTGATGTATACTACAAAAAAGGACAAAGGAAATCCTTTGCCCGCAGACTGTCGATAAACCTACATAATTTTTAAAAATACGGATGCCGGGCGTGTATGCCCAAAGGCTCTGCACGACGCAGAGCCAACAAAGCATACACAGCCCTTCACCGAGGGGAAGGGGTTTGGGGTTAGGGTTTGAGAATAAGCTACATTTCTAAAAAAACAGACTTTTTCTACAACCTGAGGACAAAGGAAATCCTTTGCCCGATTTATTTCGTAATCGAACTAAAAATCTTATTTACTTAGTTTTTTGCTATTTACACAATTGTCGTTATAATTTTTAGCATATAATAGTACATTTATTATCACTTCACGGTTTTTTTATCAAGAGAAGATAGAATATCAATTGCTTCTGCTATTGTAAATTTTCCAAAGAAGCTTTTATTCAACTTATCAAATTTAAAACTTATAGCTGACCTTCCCAACAAATAATCAACAGGAACATTAAAAATATCTGCAAGTGACATAAGAGTTTCAACATTAGGTAAATTAACATTCTTTTCATAGTTGCATATTGCGTTTTTGGATAGATGAACCGCATCAGCAAGTTGTTTTTGTGTATAACCGTGTTTTTCTCGTAATTGTCTTAGCCTTTCGGAAAATTCCATGATTATCACTCCTTCTTTTTATTTTACACCGAGTCAAATGACAATTGTTGATTTATACAGAATTTGTGTGTTTTTTATATTTTTATCAAATATAATTCAGAATTTATGAATTTTAATTAGGAGTTGCTGAACATATGCAAATAGCAGTATGTGATGATGAAAAGGTATATCTTGATAGCTTGAGCAGGAAGATAAAAGCTTGCTTTAAAGAATTTGAAATTGAGATTTCCTTGGATAAATACTTAAATGCAGTGTCTTTTCTCGAGCAGCATAATCAAAATCCGTACGATGTAGTTTTTCTTGATATACTTATGCCGGAAATGAACGGTCTTGATGTTGCAAACAGGATAAGAAATTTATCCGAAAAAACAATAATCATCTTTATCACCACCGAAAATCATCTTGTATACGAAAGCTTTGACTACAGACCGTTCAACTTTATTCCGAAGGACCTTGATATTTTTGACCAAAAGCTATGGTCGGTTATCGGAAAGCTGATGTTTTTTCTTCAGACTTCAAAGACCTTGTGCTTTGACCTGCCATACGGAGAAATCAGGAAAGTGACTGTCGGTGATATAATATATATCTGTAGCAGATCGAATTACATAGACATTATCTGCAAATCGAACGTGAAGCTAAAAATCAGAAGCACGATAGATAATATCTGCGGTATGCTACCCGAACAACATTTTGCAAGGACGCATAACAGGATAATTGTTAACCTTAATCACATTCAGCGTATTGATTATCCGAATCATATAGTATACTTAACTGACAGCAACCAGGCGGAAATAAGCCGACGATATAAAAATTCACTTGCAGAAAAGTACAAAATGTTTATCAGGGAAACAACCTAACAGGAGTAAATATGACTGATTTTTTATGGGCGGCATTTGAGCTTTTCATTACTTTTTTTGAAAACCTGACCGTATGCCATTTTATATGCAGGTTTTTAAAGCTTGACTTAAAAAGCAGAAAAGGAATAATTCTGTACCTTATCGGCTGTGTATCATTTTCGGTGATTGTCACTGTTATAAACAACTTTACTTTGTACGAAGGAGTATACGGTCTGATTTATACTGTTATGTTCTTTGCTTATAGCCTGTTTTTGCCGGGGTCGGTAATAAAAAAAGCATTTGCCGCTATACTTGCCAATATCGTAATAGTCTGTACAAACGCTCTTGTTACAAGCACAATTTCAGCCGCCTCAGGTAACGCGGTTGCGGAGATATTGGGCACTCATACTTTGGAAAGAGTTATTGCCGTACTCTCGGTTCAAATTTTGCTTATATATATTTTCGGCATCATTCTGAAAATAACGGCTGATAAAGATGTTGCGCTTAGATCGAGCGAATGGCTGCTTATTTTGTCGGTGTTTGTGGTTTCGTTTGTTTCAATAACATTCATTCATATGTCACAGCTATATTCCGATTATAACGAAAATCAAACGCGGATTTTATTGATAGCTGAACTGGGATTGGTAATCATAAATCTGATATGCTTTTATATGACCGTAGCCATGAGCAAGAGCAACCGTCAGGCCACCCTACTGAAGCTTGAAAAGCAGCAGCAGGAATATAGAATTAAATACGCCGAAACGATAAAGAACCAGTACGAGGAAACAGCTCGACTCAGACACGATATGAAGCAGAACTTTGAAGTACTGACGATGCTGTCCGACGAAAAGAAGTACGATGAAATCGGTGTGTTTTTAAAGCAATGCAAAAACGAGATAAGCAATATTGATGTGTGCATCAATGTGGGAAACGTCTTTATCAACGCTATACTTAACACTAAAATATCAATCGCTCAAAACCATGACATTAATTTTGTCTTCACAGGTTCAAAACAGCTTGACGGCGTAGCGGATATAGATATGTGCAATTTACTTGGAAATATCCTGGACAACGCTATCGAAAACTGCTCTGCCTCGCCCGATGCTCATAAAAGTATAATCTGCAATTTTTCCGGTGATGAGTATAAGATTATGATTTATGTAAGCAACACTATTGAAAAATCCGTGCTTTCGGAAAATCATTCGTTAAAAACCTCAAAATCACGATTACAAGGTCACGGATACGGTATAAAAACAATAAAGCAAATAGCGGAGAAATATAACGGCAGCGCGGATTTTTACGAAAAAGACAATATGTTTGTCTGCTGTGTGATGTTATACCGTGATTTTTAATGCCGTAAGGCATTGCGGCGGTAACGCCGCAGCTTTGTGTCAGCAAAACAAATTAGTGGTAAAATGTTCTCGGACGCGCGGGTAACCGCGTGCCGTGCAAGGCACGGCAAAATCCGCATGAGGCGGATTTTTAGTCCGAGGTTATTATACCGTGAAGAACCAGATTTTGACGGATAATAATAAAATAATTCTGCAGACAACTGATTATAAAAAAGTTTCAGCTATACCGATTGGCACAGGCGCTCTTATTGATTACGCCGTTATCGGTCGTATAGCTGATTTTTGTTTTTAAGCTAATCCAGATATTTTTTGGTTCAAAATGGCCAAACTTTACAACATATTGCTAAACTTCATGCTTTTGTTGAAAATATTATATAATTGAATATAATTGTATTAAAGGCTGGTCTTTCTAGCTCTTATCAACATGTCAACACACAAATGAGTGTATTCAGCTGCTTCTTTGGCAGTCAAAGCGTCCTTTTCCCAAACAGGGATTTGAATACTTTGCCGATCATCTACCTTACGAGTTCTTAGAACCCCTTTGTCGTGTATTACTGCTTCTTTCTTGACTGCTCCCGTTCCGGTTATAAATCTCGGTGCTTCAGCATCCTTTTTCTTTTTTACCTCATCGTCAACACTCTCACTCAGTCCGGGTACATAGATGTAATTATTCTTCATAGGCTTGTCCTCCTTAATCATCTGTCAGCTCGTGCTTCGTATGTATGATACTAAATCACGAGCATATTGGCAAATGTGCGATTTTCCAAAACGCATAATTATCAGAGGGCATTGATTTCATCAAGGAACTTTTCAAATAGCTCTCGTTTAATCTCAATCTCCATTGAATTTTGAATTTATGGTTGCACTCAAAATTCGGAGATCACGGATATTTAGCTATGTAACAAAGCCACTTGTTATTAAACATCATAATGCTCCGCCGGGTACACATTTTCCGGCCGAACAGACATTGCATTTACAATCCGTATAAAAACAGCAGCAGGTAATTTTTGATGTGCTTATTACTCAGCAATCGATTTTAGAGGCAAACAGAAAATGTGTTTTACAAATATTTAAGATATATCTAGGAGCATAAAAAGCCCCTCACTTTATTTGCCGTTAAGTGAGGGGTTTCTCTGATGGCTTTGTTTTAACCTATGATAACTATAAATTATC
>ENA-UONV01000708-UONV01000708.1-human-gut-metagenome-genome-assembly--contig:-CS4-NODE-708-length-35360-cov-8.054440_pt1 | contig 35360 bp, 28 predicted proteins | sample MGYA00242461_ERZ724008 | MGnify/ENA metagenome assembly ERZ724008 | reverse complement strand
GTGCTCCACGACCGGCAGATCCACGACACGGACTACAACAGCGCCTACGACAAGAGCTACAGCAGCGCCGCAGCATATCTGGAGCAGTATCCATCCATTTCGTTTGTGCTGGACGTTCACCGGGACGCCATATCCGATGCGGAGGGCCGGCAGTACAAGGTGGTGAGCCAGGAGGACCCCCGGGCTGCCCAGGTGAGCATCGTTATGGGCAGCAGCTATGATAGCTGGATGGATAATCTGCGCCTGGCGGCAGCGGTACAGGGGCACCTGCTGGAGCAGCACCCCACGCTGATGCGGCCCATTATCCTGCGGTATTACGGCTACAACCAGTCCCTGAGCACGGGGTCTATGCTGGTGGAGATCGGGGCGGCGGGGAACTCCCTGGACGAGGCCGTCTATGCCGCCCGGCTGTTTGCCGCCGGATTTGCCGAGACCGTGGGCGGGGTGAGCACAACGTGACATTTTGCCGGGCTCCGGCGGCACTTTGCCATTGCAAGCCGGGGCAGTATGTGGTAGAATGCTGAAAAAAGGGCGCAGCTTCCCGCGAAAGCTGCGATTTCCCAAAGGAGGATACATTTATGGCAGAGCAGATTCCCAGCGGACAGGAGCCGCAGCCGTCCGCCGAGGACGTGGTGGTATTTTCTCCGGAGCTGCTGAAGCTGGCCAAGCAGCGGCAGGAGCATCTGGAGGAGTGCCGCCAGGCCGCCGACGACGGTGACTGCGCCGCCGCCGTGCAGATGGGGAGGAACTATCTCTACGGCACCGGCGGCGTGCAGAAAGACCCGGAGCAGGCTTTTTACTGGTTCAGCCAGTCCGCCCCGGACGATCCCGTGGGTCTGTACTGGCAGGCTGTGTGCTATGACAGCGGCACCGGGGTGGAGGCAGACGAGCACCGGGCCTTTGCGCTGTTTCAGGAAAGCGCCGACATGGGCTATGCCCCGGCCATATGCGACCTGGGCGTGTGCTACGAAAACGGCCAGGGCACGGAAAAGGACATGGACCGGGCGATCTCCCTGTATGAAAAGGCTGCCGATATGGACTATCCCCAGGGCCAGTGCAATCTGGGGGCGCTGTATTATGCCGGCGTGGGCGTGGAGCAGGACTATGAAAAGGCGGCCCACTACTTCACCCTGGCAGCCGAGCAGCAGTTGCCCCGGGCGCAGTATTTTCTGGGCCTGTGCTACGAGTTCGGCAACGGCGTGGAGGAGGACGTGAAAAAAGCGGCCCTGCTCTACGAGGAATCGGCCCGGGGCCGCAGTCCCGACGGCATCTGCGCCCTGGGCGTGCTGCACATTCAGGGCAAGGGCGTTCCGGAGGACGAGGCCAAGGCGGCAGAGCTGTTCCGTCAGGCGGGAGAGCTGGGCCTTTCCCGGGGCTGGGTTCTGCTGGGCCGGTGCTATGATGACGGCCTGGGCGTGGAAGAAGACGCCCATGAGGCCGCGCAGTGCTTTTATAAGGCCGCGCAGGCCGGCAGTGTCGACGGTATGTATCGTCTGGGCCGGTGCTATGTCTATGGCCACGGGGTTTCCCGGAATGACGAGGAAGCCTTCAAGTGCTTCACCCGGGCGGCAGAGGCAGGCCATGACCGGGCCATGTGCTCTCTGGGTCTGTGCTATGAGGGCGGCCAGGGTACGCCGGTGGATCTGCCCAAGGCCGCAGAGCTGTACCGCCAGGCGGCGGAGCTGGGGAATCCGGAGGCCCAGTGCAATCTGGGCGTACTGTATCGCTATGGCCGGGGCGTTCCGGAGGATAAGGCCAAGGCGGCGGAGCTGTTCCGGCAGGCGGCGGAGCAGGATTTTCCCCGGGCGCAGTATTTCCTGGGGCTGCACTATGAGATGGGCAGCGGGGTGGAAATGGATGCCGCCCGAGCGGTAAAGCTGTACGCCAAGGCGGCAGAGCAGGGCTATCCTGATGGGATCCGCGCCCTGGGTGTGTGCTATGAAAACGGCATTGGGGTACCGGTCAGCCTGAGCCGGGCCATAGAGTTGTACCGTCAGGCGGTTGAGTTGGGGGACACGGACGCCGCATACTTCCTGGGCAACCTGTATTTCTCCGGCAAGAAGGTCCCCCATGATTATGACCAGGCACTGGCCATGTATGAAAAAGCGGCGGCAGATGGTCATCCCGGGGCTCAGTGCCAGGCGGGCTACTGCTACAAGCGAGGCCTGGGGTGCAAGAAGGATGTGGACAAGGCCTTTTCCTATTACAGGCAAAGCACCGAAGGCGGCGACGAAACGGCTGCCTATAATTTAGGGTGCTTCTACGAGCATGGTGTAGGCTGCACGGAGGATCCTGCCAAGGCGGCGGAGTTGTATGCCCGGGCCGGCAGTTTGGGTCTCCCCATGGGGTGGAAGAACCTGGGCCTTCTGTATGCCAGGGGCCTGGGCGTGCCCAAGGATCCGGAGAAAGCCAGGAAATACCTGACCAAGGCGGCGGAGCAGGATGTGCCCGGCGCCGCCGAGGCCCTGCAGACCCTGACCCCGGCCAGGGCTTTCCCGGCCACCGCCCTGCGCATCGGCTGCCTGTTTTTGCTGGTGATTGTCGCCTTCCTGGGGATGGGACTGTGGGACGGCGTCCCTTCGGAGCGGCTTTTCAGCGGCGGTTTTGCCGCTGCCTTTGCCGCCTGTGCGGTGTTCATCCGCAGTAAGGTGGAGCAGCGGCAGCCGGAGCTGTCCAAGCCGCTGCGTATTCTGTATATAGTCTTGGGCGCACTATTGGTTCTGGCGGGTATACTGGTTCTGCTGTCCCTGCCCGGCAGCGGGGAGCCCATTACGGCAGAGGACTATTGGCTCGTGGGATGTGCGCTCCTGGGCGGCGGTGCGCTGCTGTACCGCGCCATGGGCAAGAAAAAGTAAGGCGTAACGAAATCAAACAGCACAAAAAAGGAACACATCCAGGGGATGTGTTCCTTTTTGCACACGGCAGCTTCATATTAAGACAGGATTTTTCTGCCTTACATGTTAACCTTAGCGGGGCAGACAGCGGAAGCTGTCAAACACTGCCAAGGAGAATGCTGCCCGGGGCCTGCACCGCCTTCCATCAGGCATCGGCGGTACGATCCAGCCCGAAATTGCAATTTTAATCCAGTATATTTCAATCTGTGGAAAGAGTTACAACCTGCCACGGAATGAATTTCTCGCTGTTTTGCAGGGCTGTTTTCGCGGCGTGCTCCAATCCGCCGCAGCAGGGGACCTCCATGCGCACGATGACCACGCTCTTGATGTCGTTATTGCGAATGATCTCGGTGAGCTTTTCGGAATAGTCCACGCTGTCCAATTTGGGGCAGCCTACCAGCGTGATATGTCCCTTCATGAATCGCTCGTGAAAGGCGGCATAGGCATAAGCGGTGCAATCGGCGGCAATGAGCAGCTTTGCTCCGTTAAAATAAGGCGCATTCACGGGAACGAGCTTGATCTGTACTGGCCACTGGGAGAGGCGGCTCTGCATGGCGGCAGGAGCGGCCGCGGGCCCTGCTGGCTCTGTATGTCGGATCGTTTTCATCCGCGCACCGGGGCAGCCGCCGGGAAGGCGCATCCCCGTCTGCTGCATCCGCTGCTGCTTGTTGGCCAGCACCGCTGCCTCGTCATAGGCGGCAGCCTCCCGCTCCACAAAGGAGATGGCCCCGGTGGGGCAGGCAGGCAGACAATCACCCAAGCCGTCGCAGTAGTCATCCCGCATAAGCTGCGCCTTGCCGTCTACCATGGCGATAGCACCCTCATGACAAGCGGCGGCACAGGCACCACAGCCGTTGCACTTGTTCTGATCGATTTCGATGATCCTCCGTTTCATTGCAATACCTCCTTGCTTTTGTGATTTGATTATAATAGAATTAAATCAACAAGTCGGTTGATTTTTCAACGAAAGAGGTTTTTATGAAAGATTATTTATCTGTAATCCGTTCGGCCCGGCTCTTCTCCGGCATATCGGAGGAGGAATTGACACCGATGCTCACTTGTCTCAAGGCCGAGAAAAAGGACTTCACCAAAGAGACCTTTGTACTGCGCACCGGTGATACAGCGGACGCGATCGGCCTTGTGCTGTCGGGAACTGTTCTGATCATGCAGGAGGATATTTGGGGAAACCGCAATATTCTTTCCAAGGCGGGACCGGGACAGGCTTTTGCTGCCGCATATGCCTGCGCTCCCGGCTCCAGGCTAAATGTGAGTGTTATGGCGGAAACACCTGTCACCGCGATGTTCATAAACGTAAAGCGCATTCTGGATGTGTGCCCGTCCGCCTGCTCGCACCACAGCCGGGTGCTACGAAACCTCCTCGGTGAGCTTGCCGAGAAAAATCTGCGTTTAGGCGAAAAGCTCACACATATGGGACAGCGTACTACACGGGCAAAAATCATGTCCTTCCTTTCCGCAGAAGCGCAGCGGCGGAGAGCCTGCGAATTTGAGATTCCGTTTTCAAGACAGCAGTTTGCGGATTATCTTGGCGTTGAGCGCAGCGGGCTGTCACAGGAGCTTGGAAGGCTGAAAAAGGAAGGGCTCCTTGATTATCACAAGAGCCATTTTATCTTGCGGATATAGCGGCTTGACTCCATGAGGGATATATCATTGGTTGTGGAGTATTTGCTGATGGAGCTCGGTAAGAGGCAGAAACAAAACGGAGCCGGCATGGCTCCGTTTTGCATTGCTTCGGTGCTGGCTTCGGACAGCATCTGCGTGTCAGCCGGCGCACGGAGGAAAAGGTTGGCCGTGTAGATAGGCAAACACGACAGGGGATTGGCCGCCAGTGTGCCGCCCACATAGGCCCGGTGCTTGCCGGTGGCCAGGCCCGCTGCTGTAGGAACATAACCGTCAATAGTTTTGTGAAAAAAAGAGAGGGGGAGGACAAAAAACGGACGAAATTTACCGAAATTAAGCGGAGAGAGGTGACTTTGGGGCGCCGGCTTAGCACAGTGGATATGAAAAACATCGCAGATTCTGCATTTTTCCCCTTTTTTGTCCATTTTCTCCTTAGGGGCTTTACTTTGCGAAGGAAATAGAATACAATATAACATGCATTTACATGCCATATGGGCATTGCTACGCCCTGTAGCGGGCAAAATGTTGCATTTACATCTATAATGAGGAGATGCAAGAGAAAAAACAAACGGTCACTTTTCTTTCTTGCTTGGCAGAAACGAACTATGGCTATAAAAAGATTTATCATTATGGCAGACGGGAAGATGAAGCGGTGGAATAATCAACAGGTTCCCAAGCATCTGCTCCCCGTCCACGGCGAGCCTATCCTGCTGCGCACAGCGCGGCTGGCCCGGCGCTATGCGCCGGAGGCACAGGTCATTATTACATCCCATAACCCCGACTACGAGGCTCCCGGAGCCGTGCGCTATGAGCCGAAAAGCAATAGCTGCGAGATCGACCGCTTTACCTGGGAGCTGATCGATGATGATGTCTGCTTCTTATACGGCGATGTGTACTACACTGAGCAGGCTATCCGCCGGATCGTGGAGATGCCGGTGAAGGCCCTGGGCTTTGCCAGGAACGACACGGAGGTATTTGCCGTGAAGGTGGCAGACGGCGCCTACCAAAAGGCCTGCATCCGGAAGCTGAAGGAGAAGGATCCCGCATGCCGGGGCTGGCAGCTGTATGAAATGGCCCAGCGGGATGGCTGTGCGGAGATATGCCGCATTGAGGACGAGACCACCGGCTTTAACACAGAGGAAGAATATCGGCGCTTTGCGGAAAAGGCGAATTGCTGACCGGACCGCCTGCGGCGAAATCCAAAAAAGAAAAGAAGTACATATATGGACGTTTTTAAACTGTATCGGAATTGCTTTAACCGCCTGCGGCTGTTTGTGCTGTATTGGCGGCGGATCGTGTTTGCCCCCAACCACATGAAGGTGGGCTTTTTTACAAAGCTGCGGGCCAATTTCTGCGGCGGCTTTTTGGCCGACCAGTGGGCGCTGTACGCCCTGGACGGGAAAAAAAAGAAAGAGTACCTGTCGGAGTTTGATTGGTATCGCTCCCGCTACATAAACGAGCCCTTTGACCAGATGCTCAACAACAAGGTGGTGGCCACGGAGGTGCTGCGGCAGTATGTCCGGGTGCCGGAGGTCTATCTGGTGAAGACCCGGGCGGGTATTGTGGATGCAGGCCACTGCACAAAGGACGGCGCCGTGGCCGTGGAGACCCTGCGCCGGCGCCGGGAGGCGTTTATGAAGCCCTTCGGCAAGGGCAAGGGCAACGGCGTACACCGCCTGCGCTATGACGGACAGGACTTTTGGGTGGATCAGGAGAAAAAATCCGCCGAGGAAATGAAGCGGTTATTCGAAAAGGAAAGCGAGTGGTATCTCTCCGAGACCATCACCCAGCACGCCTACGCAGCGGGGCTGTATGACAAGACCTGCAACACTATCCGCATGATCACCCTGCGGGATCCTGACAGCGGCAGGATCAAGCTGTTTTTCGCCGTGCAGCGGGTGGGCACGGCCAAGACCATCCCTGTGGATAACGCCAGCCAGGGCGGCCTTGTGTGCAGGATCGACCTGGAAACGGGGCGGCTGTCCCATGCAGGGTCCCTGCATACCACGCAGATTTATGAGGAGCATCCGGACTCCGGCATCCGCTTTGACCAGGTGATAATCCCGGATTGGGAGCAGACCAAGGCGGAGATCGTGAGCCTGGCGGAGAGCCTGCCTTTTTTGCACTTTGTGGCGTGGGATGTGGTGAAGATGGAGGACGGCACCAACTGCGTCATCGAGGCCAATACCTCCTCCGGCGTGAATATCATCCAGCTTTGGGGCGGTCAGCGCAACGGCGAGCTGGGGAATTTCTACCGTAAGCACGGTGTCATCCGGTGACAGTGAGACCCTAAGTGAGACCCTATGGGAGGAAACAAAAATGAACGAAAAAAACAATAAGACTATAAACGGGCAGAAGATCTTCTGCCTGGCCTGCATGGGCCTGATGGCAGTGGCCAGCGTTGTGCTGGTGATCATGCTGTTTACCTCGGGCCTGCTGAACAAGGGCATCGTGTGGGCCATCACCGGCGGCCTGGCGCTGCTCAACGGCCTGCACATCTGGCTGCAGCTGGGCAAGGGAAAGGTGCACGTGGGCAAGACCGTGTGCGGCGTCATCGCCCTTCTGCTGACGGCGGCCATGCTCGTGGCCATGGTGGCCGTGGGAAGGGTGTCCGGTGCGTTCCGCGACATCTCCAAGGAGCGGAAGGAGGGCATCTACGTGGGCGTGTATGTCCGCGCGGATGACCCGGCCAAGGAGCTGAAGGACGTGAGCGGCTATCTGCTGGGCATCGCCGCACAGCCGGATCGGGACAACACCCTGCGGGCCCTGAAGGACATGGAGGATGCCGTGGGCATGGTGGAGGAAAAGGAGCTGGCCTCCTCGGTGGAGCTGGCCTCTGCACTGCTGAGCGGCGATGTGGACGCCATGCTGCTCAACGAGGCATTTCTCGACACCATGGAGGAGACAGACGGCCTGACAAACCTTTCGGATCAGGTGAAGCTGATCCATGAGTTTTACTATGCCCAGGAGCCGGAGCAGGTGGTGCCTGCCAATACGAACGTGCTGACGGACAGCTATATTATTTATCTCAGCGGCTCGGACGCACGCAGCACGGATGTATCCGTCCGTGCCCGGAGCGATACGAATATCCTGGCGGTGGTCAACCCCGCCACCCACCGGATCCTGCTGGTGAACACGCCCAGAGACTACTATGTGCCCCTGGCGAGAAACGGACAGATGGACAAGCTTACCCATGCGGGCATTTACGGCATTGAGGAGTCCATTGCCACGCTGGAGAACCTGTATGGCGTGGATGTAAGCTACTATGCCCGCATTAATTTCTACGGACTCAAGGATATTGTAGACGCTGTGGGCGGGATCGACGTGGTTTCCCCCCTGAGCTTTACCCTAAGCACCAACGCCTGCTCTAAGTCCGGGGAGATTGACCGGGAAGTGGTGGAAGGTGTTAACCACATGGACGGCGCCAAGGCGCTGGCCTTTGCCCGGGAGCGCTACGGCTTTGCCGACGGCGATAACCAGCGGGGCAAGAACCAGATGGCTATCCTGCAGGCGCTGACGGCCAAGCTGACCAAGGCTTCGACCCTGGTGAATTATCAGAGCATCCTGGCGGCGGTTTCCAACAATATGACCACAAACCTCAGCTATGAGGATATAACGGCCTTGGTGCGCACACAGCTGACCAGCATGTCTGAATGGAAAATAGATACCTACGCCGTGACCCAGGGCAGCGGCAGCACCAGTCAGCCGTGCTACTCTCTGGGCGGAGCTGTGGCATGGGTCATGCCGCAGAACGAGGCATCTGTGCAGACGGCCCGGGAGATGATCCAAAATGTGCTGAACGGGACAGAGGATAGCCAATCGTAAGAGAACAATGGACAGAGATAGATATAGATAAGGAAAGGCGGAATCATGAAACACCAAGGGATGAGAAAACTGATGGCGCTCCTTCTTGCCGCCGTGCTGATGCTTCCGTGCGTGGCCGCAAGCGCCTTTGCCGAGCCGGCTTCGGGAGAGAACGGTTCCGCCGATGGGACAATAACCGTGGGAGGGGTGACTACTCCGGGGGATTCTGCGTCCGGCGGCTCTACTGATCCCGGTGAGGACCCGGATCCGGGTGAAAATCCGGATCCCTGGGTAGACCCGGATCCCGGTGTAGACCCGGATCCCGGTGTAGACCCGGATCCCGGGGTAGATCCAGATCCCGGGGTAGATCCAGATCCCGGCGTAGACCCGGATCCCGGGGTAGACCCGGATCCCGGTGTAGACCCGGATCCCGGGGTAGACCCGGATCCCGGTGTGGAGCCCGATCCTGGAGTAGGTGACCCTGTGGTGGCGCCGCCGGCACCTGTGCGGGACGCATCACTGCGTTCTATTTCCATAGCCTGCGGGGAGCTGTATCCCGCGTTTGACCCCCAGATATATGAATATACGGTTTATGTGACGGCGGAGCAATCGGAGAAAAGCTGCGCCATTACCGCTGTGCCCAGCGATCCCTATTCCAGCGTCAGCGTCAGCGACGAGGAAAAATTCGTGAACACGGATATTAAACGCAAGATCCGCGTTTATAACGGCGGCCTTACGGAGGAATATACCCTGCAGATCCATGTGATGGATAACAGCGAGTATTACGCAAACGGTGTGCATTACGAGCAGATGAATGAGCCGGATTTGACGGCGCTGCCGGGCGTATTCCGCACGGTGAGCGCAACCGGCTTCAAGGGGCGGATCGCCCAAAGCACGGGATTGTCCATGCTGCTGGTGCAGTATGAGGATTCAGCCAATGCCGAGCATACCATCTGGCGGCGGTACGAGCCGACATCCCGCACCCTGACGACGGTGTCCTTTGTGACCATCGAGGGGAAAAAGTATATCTCCTGCGACAGTGAGGATAATATCCTGTTTCTGAACAACAAGCAGGGAGACATGTATTACATCAAAAATGCGGACGGGCAGGTGGACCTGCTGGTGCGCACGGACAATGTGGCCCTGGAGGAAAAATCCGGCCTGCTGAGTCATATTTCCACGGCAGCGCTGCTGGCAGTGATTGCGGTGCTGCTGGCAGCCGGCGTATGGCTGCTGCTGAACTGGAAAAAGATGAAGGTGAAGAGCAAAAAGAGCGATGAGATCGCTTATTTCCGGCCGTATCTCAGCTCCTATACGGAGGAGCGGGATGGGCAAAGAGAGAGAACGGAAAAATAGAGAAAGCGCGGTGGAGAGGAACAATGGACGCTGTTGCAAAAAAAATAGAGATCCGCGAGGTCAGCCAGCGCAAAACGGCCTATTTGTTTATAAAGCGTGTGTTTGACATCGTGCTGTCCCTGGTTTTGATCGTGGTACTGCTGCCGCTGCTGCTGCTTGTGATGGCGGCCATTGCGATCGACTCACCCGGGCCGGTGATTTTTAAGCAGAAGAGGATCGGCTACCAAGGAAAAGAGTTCATGATCTTCAAGTTCAGGACACTCAGTATAACCGCACCGGACAATGTGGCGACACGGAAGCTGGAGAATATCGACGGCTGCTCTACCAAGCTGGGCAGGCTCCTGCGCCGCCTGAGCATTGACGAGCTGCCGCAGCTGTTCAATATTCTGCGGGGCGATATGTCGTTTGTGGGTTTCCGGCCGGTGTGCACGTCTGAAAAAAAGCTCAACGCCCTGCGCAGAAAGATGGGCGTGTTTGAAGGACGTCCGGGCCTCACGGGCTATGCCCAGGTGCTGGGCCGGGACAGCATCGGCGTTGCACGCAAGGCGCGGCTGGATGCGGAGTATCAGAGAAAACGCTCCCTGCGGCTGGACCTGTGGTGCATAGTGAAGTCCGTCACGGTGGTGCTGTCCGGAAGCGGGGTTATGTGAGTTTCCTGCGAATTGTCAGTTTATCCCTAAAAAATTAAAAGAGGGCAGAGAATAATGAATATCGTAAAAAAGGTCAAGCGAGAAAAAGAGCTTTGGAGTATCATGCGTCACGGCTACTCCCGGGGAATGGCCATCTCCTGGAGAAAGGCCGTCATGCGGGATAACCGGAACAATGCCAAGCGGTATGGGCGGAGTACGTTGGATGACATTCATCGGCGCGGATACCTGTCGCAGAGCATTAAGACATATGACCTGCTCAATGATCGGTCGGACAAGTATGTGACGGACTTTGAGTACATGTTTTTATCCCCTTACAATAATAACTTCAGCAAGTGGATCGGGGATATCATCACCACGAATCGCATACTGAAAAGGCAGAGTGAACACTGCCGCAAGGTTTACTTCTCCATATTCCAAAGACGCGGCGGGCAGATCATCCTGTCCAAGGGCGAGGACTATGACCGACCCTGCACGGTGCAGGATGTGATCGACCTGGTTATCAGCAAGGGCCGTGTGGAGCTGCGCCCGGCATTTTGGGAAAGCAAAAGTGCCCGATACGAGCTGAGCTATGAGAAGGAAATGATCTTCATAAACGGGCAGACCGGGCGGGATGACCAGGCACGCCTGCGCCGTCTGATCAATGGATTGCGGTCGAACTATGTGGTGGCAGAATGCGTTGACACACAGTTTGCCTTTTCTCCCAAACTCAGCGGTCGACACTATATCAAGTTTTGGCTGAGCAATGACGCGGGCGAGGAGCCGCAGATCCTGGACTATGAGTTGAACGTAAAAGCAGCGGGATGCAGCTGGGCGAATTGTTCTGTGGAGGAGGACGGCAGCTTTGCCCTGGGCGATGAAAAGTTCTTTGTGCCCGGGTGGCAGGCTGTCTGCACGGAACTGCTGCAGACGGCGCGCGAACTTGATCTGCTGGATTATTTCACGGTGTCCATCGCCCTGGATGACAAGGGCGGCTTTACCTTCCTACATTTTTCCGCAAAGCCATATCGGAAGAAGAGCCGCATCAGCCAGAAACATAACGACTATCTCAGAAGCAAGGCAGCTGACGCAAAGGAGCGCATGGGCGAAATTACCATGAAGATGCGTTGGGAGGACCTGAAGAGAAGATGGCATTACAGCTATCTGCAGAAGATCGGCCGCAAGGGGATCCGCCCCTATATGCAGCAGCTTTGGCTGGATCAAATGGAAAGCGATCGCCAGAACACCAAGACCACAACCCTTGCGCAAAAAAAATGGTGCTGGGAGCGGGGCTTCCTGTCCTTCCGTATCGAGCAGTACGGCCTCACGGAGGAGAATTACAAGAACTTCCTCTCGGATTATGACTACCACTGGCTTAACCGGATCAACAACATCTATCAGCTTTGGGTGAATGACAAGACAACCTTCCGCCTGGTCCTGGATCCCTTTGCGGACTATATTCCGAAATACTATTTCGCTATCACCAAGCGGCGCGGCGCACCCCATATCAGCAGAATGTGGGATTGCGACGAGGATGTGCAGCCCAATCTGAAGGGAATACTGACCATGCTGGAGCGGAAGGGGAAGCTGGCGATGAAGCCTTCCTCCGGCACCCATGGAGACGGATTCTATTGCCTGGCCTATGAGGACGGGAAATATACCGTTAACGGCGAGGAGACGACAGCAGATCAGCTTTGGCAGATCATTGCCCAGCGGAAGTCGTTCTATGTTATCACCGAATACATCAACATGCATCCGATGCTCAAGGCTATTTATCCCAAGTCTGTCAACACGGTGCGGGTGATGGTGATCAATTCCCACGGCTATGATCCAAAAATCATGCAGACCTATATGCGTATCGGTTCGTCTACCACCGGATTTACCGACAATGTGGGTTACGGCGGCATCTGCGTGATGGTGGATTCCGAAACGGGAGAACTGCATGACCCGGAGACCATCGCGGAGCACAGATTCCATCCCTGCCCCGTCCACCCGGATACCGGAACGCCCATTGCCGGTTTTCTGCCCAACTGGCAGGAGATTCGCGAAAAGGTGCTGGATATTTGCCGCTATTTAGGCGAACTGGAGTACTTGGGCTTTGACATCGCTATCACGGAGGAAGGCTTCCAGGTGATCGAGATCAATATTCATCAGGACCTGCACAAGGTAGCCACCCACAGCCAGGAGATCAAGGACTTCTTTAAAGAAAAGATTGAAATCAAGAAAAAAGCATATAAAATTAACTAAAAATAAAGGGGGACTTAGAGAATGAAATTAGGAGTTTTAAAGGACATCAAGAAAGAAGAGTACAGGGTCATTCTCACTCCCAGCGAGGTGGAGAATATCATCCAGGACGGACATCAGGTGCTTGTGGAGCGCAGCGCCGGCGAACGGGCCGGGTTTCCGGACAGAGAGTACGAAGAGGTGGGCGCTGTGCTCACAGATCGGTATGAGATATATCGAGAGTGTGATATGGTTGCCAAGGTCAAGGAGATCGACCCCTCTGAGTATCCTCTGCTGCGCGAGGGACAGATCGTATTCACATGCATCCATCCGGCGGCCCATCCCCAGGAAGTTGATGAACTTCTAAAGAAAAAGGTCACAGCCTTTGCTGCGGAGGATAGCCATCGCCACGGCTCCCCCAACTGTGAGGCAGCGGGTAAGGCCGGCGTCATCATGGGCCTATACTCCATGATGACCATCAATGGCGGCTGCGGAAAGTTTGTCAGCGGATTGGGTACGGCGCCCGGCATCCATGCCTTGGTGCTGGGCTGCGGCATAGTGGGCAAGGCGGCTATTGAGGTACTGCAATCCTTGGGCGCATGGGTGACAGTGGCTGCCACGAACGTCGGACACCTGCGCACCATTGCCTCCAAATATGATGGAAAGATCAACACCATTGTTTCCAACCGCTATAACATCCGGCGCATCCTGCCGCAGGTGGATATGGTGGTCAACTGTGTCCGTTGGGATAAGAGCAACACCCAGTTCCTGATCGACCGGTCTATGGTGGCAAGTATGCCCAAGGGGTCTGTCATCGTGGATATCAGCAACGACTATGGTGTGATTGAGACCTTCCATGAGACAACGCATGATAACCCCACTTATGTGGAGGAGGGCGTAGTGCATTACTGCGTCAGTAACATCCCCAGCGCTATCGCAAATTCTACGTCTATTGCCATTGCTGCAGCGGCAGAGCCGCATATCCGCAGCATCCTCAATAACGGCATTGCAGAGGCCTGCGCCAAAGACGGATTTTTGCGCCGGAGCATGGTGACGCATAAGGGATATTTGACCCATGAGGAGACCAGCCAGATCCAGAACAGACCCTGGATCCAGCCGGAAAAGCTCCTTGGCCTTGAGGGCAGAAAGCTGGATTATGCACCGAAGAACACGGTGGCCGTGTCCGAAAACTATTATAAACTGCCCTGAGCGGCTGCGTGCGCACAATTGCATAATAAAAAGATCATATAACGGTGGTGTGTGAAGTACGGTGGGATCGGCTAAAGTGAAAAATAAAATGAGAGCGCTGGGAATGATCCTGGGCGGATATACATTCCATGCTGCACAGTTTTATCTGCGGATGGAAAAGACTTGCCCGGAGGCAAACCGTGCGCTGCTGAAAAAACTGCTGCTGAGCGATCCTATGCGCAAACGCATGGACGAGCTGTTCGCGGATCTGCTCACCACCACCCGTGTTTTAGGGCGAGAGAATTTCCCGAGCCTGTATGGCCTGGCCGTCACGGTTGGCGGCAGGCGTATAGTACCTCTTGCGGGTGCAGCACCGGAATTAACGGCAAAAGATTGGCTGACATTCCTGCGGGAGCGGAATGGCTGCTGGATCCTGCCGAATGAGCACCGGGCCAAGGGCCGGCTGTACCGAATTTCCCGGCAGGGAGAGATGCTCCTCTTGGACGGGGCCGAACAGACCGATGCGGAGTTGCTTGCGTTTCTAAATCAGCTGCCTGACCAAACATTGCTGTTGGAGCATATAGAGCCCGCAGGTGATGCCTGCCCGGAAGCAGAGTTTCCGGTACTCCATTATGCGCTGCTGCGCAGAGAATGCGAGACGGAGGAGATTCTGCTGCAGTGGGAGGATCACGGAAATAAAAAAGGATACAGCCCATTTAGTTTTTCCACCGTTGACCGCAAGCCGGATCGACAGGATGGCCGTGTTCGGGGGGTGGGAAATTTTGCCCAGGAAATTGCCCGGCGTTATCCCGAAATGCCCTATGTCGGCGTAAACGCTGTGCTCACAGAGGATGGATTCACTGTGCTGCGGGTGGATACCGGGACGGAGCTTGCTTGGGTGCATCCGCTGACGGATTCGTGCCGCCGGGCCGCGCAGATCCTATGCGGCGGCAGGGAAAAAAGCACACTGAAAGATGTGTTTGCCCGGATCCGTGCTTACACCTTTGCGTGGCGGGCCCATCGCCGGGGATTTGTGGACTTCATGTACCGCAACTGGCTGCGAGGTGTGCAGGAGGATAACCAAACGGCGCATACGACCAGAGCACAGAAGCGATGGGCGCATAAGCGGGGCTTTTACTCCTACCGTATTGCCCAGTATGGGCTGACGGAAGAGAATTACCGGAGCTTTTTATCGGACTATCAGTACAAGCGCCTGCGGCCGCTGAATCCGGGCTTTCAGAAATGGTTTTGGAATAAAACCAACCTGCCCGATATTTTGGCGGACTACAGTGAGCACCTGCCCCGGTACTTCTTCCGGATATTGGTCAGCAATGGCAGACAGCGGATTTTTGGCTATCAGGGCCGGGGGGAATGCAGCTGGCGCGATGTAATTGATTGCTTAGACCGGGAGGACGAGCTGGCTATGAAGCCGGCTGTGGGCTCTCATGGAAAGGGCTTTTTCCACCTGCACCGGGAAGATGATTCGGTATACCGAGTGAATGATAGACCTTGCACCCGGGGGGAATTGGAGGATTTCTTCTGCGGGCTTGATACGGACTATATCGTTACAGAGTATATCCGGATGCACCCCTATTTGGAGGAGATATACAGCGGCGTTACGGGTACTGTGCGGCTTATGGTGCTGTGCAGGCAGGGAAATGTGTCTGTTCGCTATGGATATTTCCGCATTGGCACCAGCTTTACGGGAGCAACAGATAATATCGCATACGGAGGATTGGTTGTTCCCTTGGATGTTCAGACGGGTACATTCAGTGGGGCTGAGCTGTTACGGGAGCACCAGTTTTTGCCATGCCCGGTGCACCCGGACACAGGTCGGGAGATCAGAGGGCAGATGCCCCACTGGCAGCAGTTGGTAGACGAGATCTGCCACATCAGCAGAAATCTGTCACCATTGGAATATTTGGGTTATGACGTTGTTGTGACAGAGGGTGGATTCAAGATCCTGGAGGTGAATCTTCATCAGGATCTGCATAGATACCCTCTGTACCCGGCAGATGTCAAAGAATACCTCACCGAAAGAGCGGCGCAGAAGGATAAACGCTTCGGCCCCGGGTGATGGCAAGAGAGTAGAGTATGAAAACACTTTGGAAGATTATTATTTCACATATCCAGTACCGCAAACAGATTCTGCAGCTGGCAAAAACAGATCTGATCAAGACCTATCGCGGAGCACTGCTGAGCTGGGGCTGGGCGATCTTAAAGCCGGCCATAACCATTGCGGTATACTATTTCGCTTTTACGGTGGGCCTGCGCACCGGAAAACCGGTAAAGGGATACCCATACTTCCTGTGGCTTATTTCAGGATTTATCCCCTGGTTTTATATCTCCGCTATATATACCGGGGGGGCCTATTCCCTTCACAAGTACGCATTTTTGGTCAAAAAAATCAAGTTTCCCGTCTGCTGCGTGCCGATGATCGTGGGCCTGTCCAATATGATCGTGCATCTGGCGCTGACATTGCTGATGGTCATCATTTTCATCGCTATGGGTGCGCCGGTTACCATCTATCTGGTACAGCTGCCGTTTTACTGGCTGCTGATGCTGATGATGGGCGTGGCGTGGGGCCTGTTTTCCGGACAGGTCACGGCGGTCAGCAAGGATTTTTATCAGCTTGTCCGCAGCTCATTTACGGCGCTAATGTGGCTGTCCGGCATTTTTTATCAGATTTCCAACATTAAGGGCGCCACCCTGCGTTTTATCCTGCGGCTCAATCCCATAACCTATCTCATCGATGGCTTCCGATACTGCTTCATCGACCATGTATGGTTTTGGGAGGAACCAATGTCACTGCTGCGATTTATGCTGGTTTACCTGCTTTTCGTGTTTTTGGGCGTCAAGATCTACAGCCGCACGGAAAAAACCATCACGGATGTTTTGTAGAGGTACGATATGACTGAAGAACACGAGGTAGTAATACAGTTCCGAAACGTGACAAAGACCTTCGACCTGTTTAAAAACGACAAGCAGCGCCTGAAGTCTTTGCTGTTTCACAATACAAATGCCAAGAAAAAAGTCGCCATAGATAACCTGTCCTTTGACATCCGCCAGGGGGAGGCCGTGGCGATTCTGGGCAAAAACGGCGCCGGAAAATCCACCATGCTGAAGATGATCTCCGGCGTGACCTTTCCAACGGTGGGCTCGGTGCGTGTCACCGGCCGTGTCAGCGCCCTGCTGGAGGTTTCCGGCGGCTTTGACCCGGAGCTTTCCGGCCGGGAGAATATCTATTTCCGCGGCGAGCTGCTGGGCATCAGCCGGGAGGAGCTGAAGGAGATGGAGCCGGACATTGTGGCTTTTTCGGAGTTGGGCAGCTATATCGATATGCCCATCCGCACCTATTCCAGCGGTATGAAATCCAAGCTGGGCTTTTCCATCAACGCCAATATCCGCCCGGATATCATTATTGTGGACGAGGCCCTCAGCGTGGGCGACAAGGATTTCCGCGCTAAGTGCCGCAGACGGATCGCAGAGATTTTGAACAGCGGTGTGACCTTCCTCTTTGTCACCCATTCTACGGCGGAGGCGAAGAATTTCTGCAAGCGGGGCTTGGTGATTCGCGAAGGCAAGCTGGTCTTTGACGGAGATATTAAAGACGCGGCGGCGTTTTATGAAAAAATGCATGTGTAGAGGTTGAAAATGTCAACATTTATAAATGGCAGAAAGAAAAAGCAGTGCCGTGGTGCCTACTCCCAATCGGTGTTCATTGATTTTGTGGAACGGCACCAGCACTTGGCAGCGGTGAATTATCCGGATTCCTTTGAAGCGGAGCTGGACATTGTCAATAACGTGACCTTTGCTAAGAGCTTGGCCCGCAAGAGGCTGATCCATCGCAACAAGCTGGGCGGCTACAGCGCCACCAGAGAGGGACGAAAGCTGATCGACCCGGAATATGTGGCATTTTATCGGTTTTGCAGCCCCTATGTAGATGTATGCGACTTTGAGCAGGAGCGGGAGCAGCACCGGGAGGAGAGCTTTTGCGCGGCTATGTGGAGTATTCTCCTGCGGGAAATGCACCGGCGGATGCAGAAGGGCGATTTTCCCGCTGTCTGCAACCTGCACAGAGACATTGCGCGGCTGTATGAGCTGGAGCAGTGCAATGAACAGGCGGCCTATCATTTTGTGACGGCACTTTACATTCAATACAGCGGTCTGCCGTATTATAAGGATCTGCTGCTTATGCTACGGGGTGCCAAAAAAGAAAGTACGGTGCGGGATTCCTTCGGTGCTATTTATGCGCCGCCCATGATTGTGGATGGAATCAAACGGCATATCGGCCGGATCACTCCGGATTTTGTGCGGGAGGTATTTCGCCGCAATCCGCTGGTCATTAACCTGTGCAGCCCGGAGATGCTGTATGAACTGATCCAGACGCTGTGCAGCGGGACCTATGACGACAAGGTCTGGCAAGGGAAGCTGCGAGAAGCCTTTGGGGCACTGATGGAAAACGCGAAAAAGGCCGGGGCGGCTGCCCGAGCGGTGCCCGGGCGGAGAATGGAGCCGGACGGAGGAAAGCTATGAAAGCGATCGTGGGCGTGGTCCGCTGGCTCATCAGCGTCCTGTTTCTGCTTCGGCGCAGGATGGGTGTGAGGCACAGGACCTGCTTTTTTAGCCGCCAGGCCAGCCGGCTTACGCCGGATTTTGCCCTGCTGCAGCAGCAGCTCCGCAAAGCAGACCCCACCATGGACATCGTGACCATCTGCTGCCGCTATCGGGGCCGGCAGGATGGATTGCTGCGCTTTTTGCGGCAGTGCGTGCGGAGCGTTTTCCTGGCTGCCTCGGCCCAGGTATGTGTGCTGGACGGTTACTGGCCCACCATCTGCCTGCTCCGGGATAAAAGGGACCTGCGGGTGATCCAAATCTGGCATTCCGTGGGGAAAATCAAGAAATCCGGGTATCAGACCTTGGATAAGCCCTCCGGGCGGTCCGGTGCCATGGCCCGGGCCCTGTGTATGCACCGGAATTATGACGCTATTATTGCCGGCGGTCCGGCGTGGAATCCGTTTTACTGCGCCGCTTTTGACGTGACGGAGGACAGGCTTCGCAACTGGGGCCTGCCGCGGCTGGATCACCTGGTTTCTGCAAAGAGAGAGGCAGCACAGTGCCGAAGCAGATTCCCGGAGCTGGCCGGGCGCACGGTGGTTTTGTACGCACCCACTTATCGTACATACCCCTTGGAGCTGCCGGATCCGGATTTTTCCTGCTTCCCTAAGGACCGGTACGCAGTGCTGTGCCGCTTCCATCCGAATCAGGCGCTGGCGGGCGGCAACCGGGACAGTGATTATCCCCAGGAGGGTATTTTTGACCTGCTTCAGATGTGCGACTATTTTATCACGGACTATTCCTCTCTGGCGCTGGAGGCAGCGGCCATGGACAAGCCCACGCTGTTCTACCTGCCGGATGATGAGCGCTACCGCAGCGAAAACGGCGTGAACATAGATCTTTTTCAGGCCATGCCTCACTGCACCTTTACCGCCCAGGAGGACCTGTTCCGCATGATTGACAGCGGCGCATATCCCATGGAAGCCCTGCAAGCATACAAAAAAATGTATCTGCCCCAGGACCTGGGCCACGCCACCGAAAAAATCACAGAGCTTATTCTGCAGGATGACAGAACGCTGAAGAAGGAAGCTGCTGCTTGCTGAAAAACGGTGAAATATTATACTGAATAGTGCGCACCCCTATGAAATTCTCATTGCCATGCCAGGGCACATACAGATAGTACAATCCCCTTAGATATCAAGGGAAACCCCGGCTCTGATGGAGAAGACTAAAAACTGCGGCGTAGAAAATATTGAAAAAACATCTCCAAATAACAATAGGTGAAAAGCTGCCAATCAAAGCTTATAAAAATGAGGGGACGAATTCCGTAATCCCTTCGCCTCTCGTTTTAGGCCCACCTGAAGCATACGGAAGGGCCTTTCCTCATGGCAGAAGCATTTTGTGTGTTGCCCTCTGCGGCACTAAAACGAGGCCTGGCATTTATTAATGCCAGGCCTCGTGAGGTTTTATTAACCTTTACTTCATTTAGGAATCGTGGGATTCTGAGACGAATTCCGGCTGTATTTAGGTTGACAATTCACGCATCAAGGGAGGATTATCTTCTGCCGAAGAAATAATCATACAGGGAGTCGAAGCTGCTGTCCTGCTGGGGCTGCTGCTCCTGCTGGGTGCTGTCCGTGTCGTCTGTCTTGGCGTCGAAGGTCAGCTCCGTGGTTTGGGTCTGGCCGTCCCGGTAATAGGTCACGGTCACGGTGTCCCCGGCCTTGTGGCCCTTCTTGGCGGCGGTGAGATCTTCCATAGAGGTGATGTCGGTGCTGTCCACCTTGGTGATGACATCGCCCATCTTCAGCCCGGCCTTTTCACCGGCACCGCCCTTGTTCACGCTGTAAACGAAGGCACCGCTGGTCTGGTCAATCTGGTACTGGGCGGCCATCTGCTGGGTCATGGTGCCGGCGGTGATGCCGAAGGAGGGCTTATTGGTAATTTGGCCATTTTCCATAATGTCCGTGATAATGGCCTGCACGTCACCGATGGGAATGGCAAAGCCCAGACCCTCCACGGTGGTGTCGGAATAGCTGGAATATTTGGCGGATACAATGCCCACCACCTCGCCGTACAGGTTCATTAGCGGGCCGCCGGAGTTGCCGGGATTGATGGAGGCATCCACCTGGATCATGTTGAAGGGCGTGCCGTCCACGTTGATGGCACGGTCACAGCAGGACACGATGCCCTGGCTCATGGAGAAGGTCAGCTCGCCCAGGGGATTGCCGATGGCCAGCACCGTATCACCCACATTGACATCCTCGCTGCTGCCCAAGGTTACGGGCTGCAGGCCTGTGGCGTTGATCTTCAGCACAGCCACATCATAGTCGCTGTCGCTGCCCACAACCGTGGCGGGGTACTCCGTGCCGTCATACATGGTTACTGTTACAGAGGAGGCACCGCTGATGACGTGGTGGTTGGTGACAATGTAGCCGTCCTGGGTGATGACAAAGCCGCTTCCGGAGGAGGCCGACTCCACCCGCTGACCGAAAATGTTGGTGGACACGGCAGAGCAGTTGATGCTCACAATACTGTTCACTGTGGAGGCATACACCTCAGCAGGGGACATGAGGGCCTGGCCGGTGACCTTTTTCACTGTAACCTCCTGGGCAGTGCGATTGCTCTGCTGGATGGTAGTCTTGCCGCTTTTGGACAGCGCCGCACCGCCGTAGCCCGCTGCGCCGCCAACCACCGCACAGGCCAGCAGCAGGGCTGTAATCTTCACACCGGTCTTGTGCCAGAAGGAGGGCTTTTTCGACACCGCCGGGGCCTCATGCCGGCCCTGGTCCTCCTGGGAGCGGTAGTTATAATGGTAGAGATTGTCGGGATTACTGTATCCTTCGTTCTCGGGTCTGTAATCGTTATTCTCGTTCATAAAGAAACCTCCTATCTATCCTTCTCTTTTTTTCGCAGGGGAATGCTTGTGACCTGGGGAAAAATGTTGTATACTATGTTTTGGTTTAACCCTTGTCAACCGATTGTAATTATTATACTACTCTTTTATCTTAACTAAAGCTTTAAAAAATATGAATTTTTTAAGGAGGAAAATGCGTTGCTGAAGCTGGAGCAGGTGAAGCTGGAGCCGGGACAGCCCGAGGAGCTGCTGGTGGGCAAGGCGGCGCATATGCTGCGCATCCCAACGGAGGATATTCTCAATCTGTCTGTTCTGCGCAGGGCAGTGGACGCCCGGCAGCCGCTGCGGCTGGTATACACCCTGGCGGTGCAGGTGCGTGGTGAAAAGGCCGTGCTGCGCAGGTGCTGGGATAAAAGCGTGACCGTTTATGCGCCGGAGTATTACACGCCGCCTTGTCCGGCGGTCAAGGACCCGGATACGCCGCCGGTAGTGGTGGGTGCGGGGCCTGCGGGGCTGTTTGCGGCGCTGATTTTAGCAAATGCCGGGAGGAGGCCTATCCTTCTGGAGCGGGGCCAGCCTGTGGAGCAGCGACAAAAGGATGTGGCGGCCTTTTGGGCCGGAGGCCAACTGAATACGGAGTCCAACGTGCAGTTTGGCGAAGGGGGCGCCGGGGCGTTTTCTGACGGAAAGCTGAACACCGGCACCAAGGACCTGCGGCACCGGTGGATCCTGGAGCAGCTGGTCTCCTGCGGTGCGCCGGAGAGCATCCTCGTTGATGCAAGGCCTCATGTGGGGACGGACAGGCTGCACATTGCACTGAAAAACCTGCGGCAGAGGCTGCTGGACTTGGGCGCGGACATACGCTTCGGACACCGATTGGAGGGGATCGAAGCTCCGGAGGGAGAGCTGGCGGCGCTGGTCGTTTCCGGCCCGGAGGGGAGCTACAGGCTGCCGGCCCGGCAGCTGATCCTGGCCTTGGGCCACAGTGCCCGGGACACGGTGGAAATGCTCTATGACCGGGGACTGTCTATGGAGGCCAAGCCCTTTGCCGTGGGGGTGCGGATCGAGCATCTGCAAAGCCATATAGACGCAGTGCAGTACAAAGAATACGCCGGACACCCGGCTTTGCCTGTGAGCACCTACAAGCTATCCTGCCACCTGCCCGGCGGACGGAGCGTGTTTTCCTTCTGCGTGTGCCCCGGGGGAGAGGTAGTGGCAGCGGCTTCGGAAAGGGAGCGCACGGTGACCAACGGCATGAGCGAATACGCACGAGACGGGGAAAACATCAACGGCGGCCTGCTGGTGAATGTGACGCCGGAGGACTTCGGAAGCGGGCATCCCCTGGCGGGTATCGCCTTTCAGAGACGGCTGGAGGGGGCGGCCTACCGCCTGGGCGGCGGGTACACGGCGCCGTGTCAGCGGGTGGAGGACTTTCTGCTGCGCCGGCCCAGTACCGGCTGCGGCGGTGTGAGACCCAGTTTCCGGCCCGGGGTGCGCTATGCGGACCTGCATGAGTGTCTGCCGGAGTTTATTACCCAGGCCTTAGAGCAGGCACTGCCTATTTTAGATAAAAAGCTCCCGGGCTTTGCCCATGGGGATGCCCTGCTGACGGCGGTGGAAAGCCGCTCCTCGGCCCCGGTGCGGATCCCACGGGATGAAAACTATGAGAGCAATATCCGGGGGGTGTTTCCCTGCGGCGAGGGAGCCGGCTATGCGGGAGGAATCCTATCGGCGGCAGCGGACGGGATGCGCTGCGCAGAAAAAATTCTGGCGAAAAATCTTTAGATTTTTCGTGTTTTTATGAGGCACTGTTTGCATGGGGCGCGGCGAAGCTCGCTTTTGCCGATGTCCATAAGTCATATAATAGGAGGTATACATAAGATGAAAAGAATTGCGGCTGTGGAATCCTTTTTTTCCCCGGAGCACCGGGCAGCCATTGAAAAAGCGGCTGCAGAATGCGGCTTTTCGGTGGATTACTTCACCCAGGGCCACCTACCGGCGGACCAGGCAGCAGATTACGAGATTATTTACGGCATGTGCCCGCCCCAGGAGCTGAAGGCGGCAGCCAACCTCAAGTGGCTTTGCTGCAGCTTTGCCGGGGTGGATGCCTACACGGACGAGACCATCTATCCTAACCCGGATGTGCTGCTGAGCAACTCCTCCGGCGCCTACGGTATTACCATCTCCGAGCACATCCTCATGGTGACGCTGATGATGCTGCGGCAGATGCCGAAGTTTGAGGAGATCGTGAAAAACCGGGAGTGGGAAAAGGGCCTGAGCATGCGGTCCATCTGCGGCAGCAGCATTACCGTTCTGGGTACCGGTGACATCGGCACCAACTTTGCCCGCCGGGCCAAGGCTTTGGGGGCCAAGGTCATCCGGGGTGTGCGGCGGACCAAGAAGGCGGGAGATCCTGCCTATGACGAGATGTACACTTTTGAGGAGCTGGACAGCGTTCTGCCCAAGACGGAAATCCTCGTCATGGCTCTGCCGGCCACCAAGGAAACCAACCACATCCTCTCCCGGGAGCGCATTGCCCTGCTGCCGGAGGACGCGTATGTGGTGAACGTGGGCCGGGGCAGCGCCATTGACCAGGAGGCTCTGATGGAAGCGCTGAACGGCGGACACCTGGCCGGAGCGGCGCTGGATGTATGCGTACCGGAGCCGCTGCCCAAGGATCACCCTCTGTGGGATACCAAAAATCTGCTCCTGACCCCCCACATCAGCGGAAATATGTCTCTGGGCATTACCAGGGACCTGGATGTGGAGCTGTTCTGCGAGGATCTGCGCAACTACGCCGCCGGACGCAGGCTCAAGCGGCTGGTGGACCGGAAGATCGGATATTGAGCAGTATTATATTAGATAAAAATCTGAAAGCCGCCCCGAGTGGGGCGGCTTTTTTATAGAATGGGAGACGGAAGTGAGGGTTATTTGCCACGCAGCTCTGCACCCAGGTTTTTCACCAGCTTCTTTACGGCGGAAGCGGCGCAGGCCTCGATCTCGGCAGAGGTGAGGGTTTTTTCCGTGGAGCCGATGGTCAGGCGGATGGTCACGGACTTCTTGCCCTCCGGAATCTGCTTGCCGTGGTACTCGTCTACAAAGGCGGCACCGTGGAAAAGCTCATTATGAATGCCGGAGAGGATGCGCTGCATATCCGCCCACTGGGTCTCGGCATCAAAGAGCAGGGAGACATCGTAGTCCGTCATGGGATACTCGGCCAAGTGGGTGAAGAAATTGGTGCGGGAGCGGAAGGGCACCAGGGCATCTGCATCCAGCTCAAAGAGCATGACGCTCAGATTCTTAATGCCGCAGGCCATGGAGGCCTTCTTGTTCAGCAGGGCCAGGTTGCCGATGTGCTTATCGCCCAGACAGATATTCAGCCACACCACATCGTCGGCCCACAGGGGCTTTTCCTCCTGACAGAAGGTGAAGCCCTCCATATGGGTGTACCGGGGCATACTCTCGATAACGCCTTTGGCCCGGCGGAAGAGGTCGGTGACGTTCTTGCTGTCACCGGCGAAGGCGCCAGCGATGTTCTTGCGCTGGGAGGGGAGCTTTTCCCGGCTGTCATAGGGGGTGGTATAATCTGCGTCCCGGAACACCTGGGCGCACTCAAAGATGGAGAACTCCGTGAAGAAACGCTCATTTTTCACCACGGCCTTGCACAGATTGGGCAGCAGGGAGGAGCGGATGAGGCTCTCGTCGGGAGAGGGGGGCGTGGACAGGGAGAGGATGCCGGTGGTATCCTGCAGGATGGCGCTTACATACTGGTCGGTCATCCAGGGATAGGTGAAGATCTCCTGCATCCCGCAGCGGATGGCCAGATACTCCTTGATACGCCGCTCCAGGTCCTTATCCAGCTGGTTGATGGCCCCGTCAAAGGAGGTGGTGATGGGGGCGGCCCGGAAGTTCTCGTACCCGTACATACGGGCTACCTCCTCCATAATGTCCGCCTTGATGGACACATCGCCGGTGGAGCGCCAGGTGGGGACCACGATGTGCAGGTTGTCCCCGTCAAAGGTCAGGCTGTAGCCCAGCTCGCCCAGCTTTTTGGCAATGTCCTCATTGGGGATGCGCTTGCCCAGACGGCGCTCCAGCCAGGTGAGGGAAACATCAATTTCCGCCTGTTGAAGCTTATGAGGATAGCAATCCACAAAGCCCGTGACCTTCATCTCAGGGTAAAGCTCTGCAAACAGGGCTATGGACAGGTCCAGCGCCTGATCGCAGCGCTCGGGGTCGATGGCCTTTTCATACCGGGCGGAGGCCTCGGTGCGGTTGTCATAGCGCAGAGCTGTGCGGCGGATGCCGGCGGCCTGGAAGTTGGCTACCTCCAAAATCACCTTGTTGGTGGTGGGGAGGATAGAGTCCTGGGCGCCGCCCATGACGCCCGCCAGGCCTACCACCCCGGCATCATCGGCAATGACCAGATCGTCGGTGGACAGGGGCAGGTCCTTGCCGTTAAGCAGCCGGAGCTTTTCCTCTTCATCGGCCCGGCGGACGATGATGTGGCCGGCGATATGGTCGGAGTCATAGGCGTGGGAGGGCTGACCCGTGGCCAGCATCACATAGTTGGTAATATCTACCAGGGCGTTGATGGGGCGCATACCCACCTTCCAAATGCGGCTACGCATCCAGTAGGGGGCGGGCTTCACGCTCAGGCCCTCGATCTGCGTGCCGGTCATCCGGGGGCAGCGGTCACTGTCCTCCACGGTGATGGTGAGGCCCGCGGTGTTTTCTACATTCCGGTCAAAGGGGGGCAGGGGATTCATGGGCAGATCGTACAGGGCCGCAATTTCCCGGGCGATGCCGTAGTGACCCCAGAGGTCCGGGCGGTTGGTCATGGATTTGTTATCGATCTCCAGGATGATATCGTGGAGGTCCAGGGCATCGGCCAGGGGGGTCCCGGCGGGGGCATCAAAGTCGGACAGATCCAGGATGGTGGCCTCCTCTGTGAAGGGAAAGAGGTCAAAGAGGCCGATTTCACTGCTGGCGCAGATCATGCCGTAGCTCTCTACGCCACGGAGCTTAGAGGCCTTGATCTCTACCGGCTCTCCCTCGCCGTGCCAGCGGCAGTGGGCCCCGGGCAGGGCCACGGCCACCTTCATGCCGTCACGGAGATTGATGCCGCCGCACACGATGTCCTTTATCTCGCCGCCGATGTCCGTTTTGCACACACGGAGCTTGTCGGCATTGGGATGCTGCTGCACCTGCTGCACTACGCCTATCACCATGTTATGGAAGCCTTCGGACAGATCCGTGGCATCCTCCACCTCCACAGTGGACATGGTCAGGTCGTAGGAAAGACGCTTGAGGTCCATATCGTCAGGGAGCTTTACATAGTCCTTGACCCAGTTCAGAGAAACTTTCATTGCGTAAAACCCTCCTTATTAATGGAACTGCTTCAAAAAGCGCAGGTCGGCGCTGTGGAACAGGCGCACATCGTCCACGCCGTAGCGCATCATCACAAGTCTATCCAGGCCGATGTTTACATAGAAGCCGGTGTACTCATCCGGGTCCAGCCCCGCCGCCCGGAGAACATTGGGGTGGGGGGTGCCGCCGGGCATGATCTCGATCCAGCCCACCTGCTTGCAAACCGAGCAGCCCTTGCCGCCGCAGACCAGGCAGCCCATGTCGATTTCAAAGCCCGGCTCCACAAAGGGGAAGAAGCCTGCGCGCATCCGCACCGGCACCTCCCGGCCAAAGACCTTGGAGAGAATGCTCTGGATCATCACCTTGCCGGAGGCGAAGGTGAAGTCCTTGTCCACGATCAGCGCCTCATACTGGAAGAAGGCACGCTCGTGGCGGGCGTCGGTGGTCTCATTGCGGTACACCCGGCCGGGGTACACGAAGCGATAGGGGGGCTTGTGGGTCTGCATATAGCGCACGGAGCCGCCGGTGAGGTGGGGCCGCAGGCAGAGCTTGTCCCAGCACTCGCCCTTGTCATGGCCCGCCAGCCAATAGGTGTCCATGCTCTCCCGGGCAGGATGGTTGGGGGGGAAGTTCAGATTATCGAAGCCGTAGAGCTCACTGGTGATGTCGTCCTCCTCGTAGATCTCAAAGCCCATGGAGCGGAAGGCGTCATTGAGGTCGTAGCACATCTGGGTGATGGGGTGCAGACCGCCGGCGGGGGGCAGGTAGCCGGGGACGGAGATGTCAAAATCCGCGTCGATCTGGGAGGCCTTGAGCTTTAAGTCGTTTCGGTGCTGCTCAATGAGCTCGGTAAGCTGGGCCTTGGCCTGGTTCACGGCCTTGCCCATCTCCGGGCGCAGGGAAACATCCAGCTTGGGTACCTCCTTCAGCAGCGCCGTCAGGTCACCCTGCTTGCCCAAAATGGCAGCCTTGATATCCTGCAGCTCCGTCTCGTTCTTCGCTGCCAGGATCTTCTCCCTGCCCTCCTGGAGCAGAGCGTTCAGCTTTTCTTTCATCGGTGATGATTCCTCCTTGTAAAAAGTGGGATTCGATAGTGGGGATAAAAAAAGACCTCTCATCCCCGAAATAAAGGGACGAAAGGCATACAGCGTTCCGTGGTACCACCCAAATTCGCAGGAAAGCCCTGCGCACTCGTTTCCCCATAACGGAGGATGACCCGGCCGCGCATTTCCTCACGGCAGCTCCCGGGCGAACACCGCAGACGGCCACGGGCCAGCTTGCAGCCGGTGACTGACCCTCTCTTAGAAGCCGTGTATGTGCGGATTTTCCCGTTCCACGCTTTTAATCTACTTCTTTATATCATATTCCCATCCGGTTTTCAAGAGGAAATCTTCGTCGGATCGACGAAAAAATCGGGAAAGCTTGAGACGAGCCTTATCGCCCGGTGATCCGGACATGCTGCCGGGAATAAGAGAAAGAGGTATGGCAGAAAGAATTCTTTTCAGCCGAGTTTTGGGCGGAGATGTTTTTTTGCTGTACTTTGGGCTTTGGCTGCGTTATAATGAGAAAAAATCCGAAAGTGGGAGGATGCTATATGTACTGTGTCAGAAAAGTGAATGAGGACTACACCTGGATCGGTGCGGACAGCCGACGCCTGGCGGTGTTTGAGGGCGTATTCGGTGTGCCGGAGGGCGTTTCCTATAACAGCTACCTGCTGCTGGATGAAAAAACCGTGCTCTTTGACACGGTGGATGCCCAGGTGATCCGGCAGTTCAGGGAAAACCTGCTGCACACGCTAAGCGGGCGGACGCTGGACTATATCGTGGTACACCATATGGAGCCCGATCACACCGCCGAGCTGGAGGACCTGGTGCTGCGTTTCCCGGAGGTGCAGATCCTGTGTACCGCAATGGCCAAGACCATGATCGGCCAGTTCTTCGGCCATGCCTATGATGACCGCATCCATGTGTGTAAGGAGGGGGATACCCTCTGCACAGGACGGCATACCCTGCAGTTCGTGATGGCCCCTATGGTACACTGGCCGGAGGTGATGATGACCTACGACCGTACCGACAAGCTGCTGCTGTCGGCGGATGCCTTCGGCTGCTTCGGCGCCCTGAACGGCCACCTCTATGCCGACGAGGTGGATTTTGAACGGGACTATCTGGACGAGTGCCGCCGGTACTACACCAATATCGTGGGGAAATACGGCTCCCAGGTGCAGGCGGTGCTGCAGAAGGCGGCCGGGCTGGAGATCAGGATGATTCTGCCGCTCCACGGCTTTGTTTGGCGGAGAGATTTGGAATATATTCTCGGCAAGCACGACCTGTGGAGCCGGTACGAGCCGGAGGTGCAGGGCGTGATGATCGCCTACGCCTCCATTTACGGGGATACGGAGTGTGCAGCCAATATCCTGGCCTGCCGCCTGGCGGAGCAGGGGATAAAGGTGCAGATGTTCGACACCTCCGTAACCCCATCGTCCTACATTCTGTCGGCGGCATTCCGATATAGTCACCTGGTGTTCGCCGCACCGACCTATAACGCTGGGGTATTCATCACCATGGACGAGCTGCTGCGGGACATTGCCGCCCATGGGCTGAGGGGCCGGCGGATGGTGCTGCTGGAGAACGGCTCCTGGGCTCCTGTCAGCGGCCGGGAAATGGGGAAGATCCTGCAGGGCTTGAAGGATTGGACGCAGATAGAGGACACCTTCTCCATCCGCTCCGCCCTGAGAGAGGATCAGGCTATGCAGCTGGAGCGGCTGGCAGCTGTGCTGGCCAAGGATGTGAAGGCTGCTCCTACGGCAAAGGATGCAGAAGGAAAGAAAAAGAAGCGGTTCGTGTGCAAGGTCTGCGGCTATGTGTATGAGGGCGATACCCTGCCCGAGGATTACAAATGTCCTCTCTGCGGAGCCGGCGCAGAATATTTTGAGGAGAAATAATAACATAGTATTAAATCTATGGCAAAAGTTTTCAGACAATCCTGCAAAATGGCGGACATGAAAGGCAACGGCAAGATCCACAGAGAAGAAGCAAAGCAGCTAAGTAAAATCCGAATAGCCGCTGAAAATTTTTGTAAGGAACTGAACAAAATCAACCAAAGCCTCTATCTCGAAAAAAACATAAGGAGATGAAAAATGGAACTTGCCAAATGTGCTGTCGTAGCGGTATTTCTCTACTTTATCTTAAAATTGATACTATCCCAAAAGACGAAAACCCAAAATAAAGAGAGGGAGGAGAGAAAGCCTCTACCTGTTGAAGGAGCGTATAAAAAGCGCTGGCTGCTCACATACAACGAAAAAGACGCCTATAAGAAACTCCTGGATGCCGCCAGTGAAGTGGGCTATACCATTTTTTCAAAAGTGCGGCTGCTGGACCTGCTGGAGCCAGTGAGTGGAAAGAATTACAAAAGCTATTTCTATAAGGTCCAGGCCAAACATGTGGACTTTGTGCTGCTGGATAAAAAACTGGTAGCCCGATGCATAATCGAGCTGGATGATAGCTCTCATGACGAAAAAGACCGAAAAGAACGGGATTCGTTTGTGGATAAAGCCGTAACAAGTGTAGGCTATAAAATCATACATACCCGCACCGTAACGGACGAGACAATTGCTCAAATAAAGGAAGTGTTCAAAAAGAGAACTGAAGAATGACTTTCACTCCCCGGCCCGGTGCTGGGGAGTTTTTCTCAGTGATTATGCCGAGAGTGCCGAATAAATTGAAGGAGGCAAAGCATTTTCTGATTCCTGTTAAAATACATACTACGGCCTACGCTGAGCGGCAGCATCGTCCGCTTTTCCTTGCGTGAAATTAAAATGTATGGTATACTTGTATCCAGTACATTTGATTGCCCCGACCGAGAAGCGGCGGGGAAAGACGGGAGGACACTATGCAGTTTGTTCTGATCCCCTTTGCCCTGTGCTTCTTGCTGTATATCCGGCAGGAGAATCAATACCGGTTCCGGGCTGCTACCGCACTGAAGATTACACTAACCATGACGCTGACCCTATGCCTGACCGTGGCGCTGGCGCGGCGGTTTTCCCCGGTGTTGCTGACGGCAGCGGTGGGGATGCTGCTATGCGCCGGGGGCGATTTCTATTTGCAGTACATCCGCCGGGATGTAAAAAAATTTACAAAGGGTATCGTGCTGTTTGGCTTGGGACAGCTGTGCAATATCGCGGCCCAGCTTCAGCTGGCTGCGTTTCACTGGAGCGCGGCGGCGGCGCTGGCCGGGCTGCTGACCCTGGCCATAGCTCTCAAGGGGATCGGACAGTGGAATACCTCTGCCAACGACCCATGGCTGACCATTTACACCGTACTGGTGGCGACTACGGCGGCCAAGAGCCTGTCCACCGCCATTGTGCTGACCGGGACTACCGGCGGGATCCTGTTGGGAGCGGGAGGATTGCTGTTCTTCCTGTCGGACATGGTGCTGGGGATTTGGAACTATCAAAAGCCCCACATCCTGCTGGCGGACCTGAACTGGCTGCTGTATTTTGCCGGGCAATTTATGCTGTGCGCAGGATATATCGCGGTGGTCCGATAAAAAATGCCCCCACATCCGTTTCGGATGTGGGGGCGATTTGGGGGATGATGGGGGTTATGCCTCGCCCCTGTCAGCGGTCTCCGGCTCGGTCCAATCCACCATGGTGGCAACGCAGCGGTTGATGCTCTTGCCCTCGGTGTAGAATTTCGCTTCGTAATCCGTCATCACGCCCACGGGGCCGCCTGCGTGGAGGTCCCGGGTCACATCAGACAGGGTGAAGCCGAACTGCGGGATCTCCTCCACGGACCAATCAAAGAGCTTATCGTTGTCGGTTTTGAAATGAATCTGTCCGCCGCCTTTTAGCACCTGGCGGTATTTTTTCAGGAAATTCCCGTGGGTCAACCGGCGCTTTTTCTGGTTGCTCTTGGGCCAGGGATCGCAGAAATTAATGTACAAGCGATCCACCTCGCCAGGGGCGAACAGCTCCGGCAGCAGGGCGGCATCCGCATCGATGAAGAACACATTTTTCAGCCCCTCACCGATGACCCGCTCCATGGCCACCACCATGGCGTCAGGCACCTTCTCCACGGCAATGAGCAGCGTGTCCGGCCGGGCCTTCGCCGTTCCGGCGGTGAAGCGGCCCTTGCCGCAGCCCAGCTCCACCTCCAGCCTCTGCGCCTGGGGATACAGCTCCCGCCAATGGCCCCGCATGGCCTCCGGCTGGCGGATCCAGCAGCTCTCGCAGGCGTCCATGCGAGGGTGCAGATTCTTCTTTTTTCGCATACGCATTTAGGTATCCTCCCGGCTCTTGCCCCGGCAGCGCGGGGCGATTTCTGCGACATCATACCACAAAATACTGCGCCCTGTAAACGGATAATATCTTTTTCACCGGAAAAAACCGGCGGAAACGGCAGGCGTTGGAGGAATGACTTGAAAAGTGTGCAAAGATTGCCGCTTTGTTTTGTGCGATATGTCAAATTCAAAAAAGATGGTCGGGAAACACTTGATAAAAATTAAACGAGATACTATAATGATGCTGTATGAAAGGGCTTCCATAACGCGCAAAAGCAGACAGGATTGCCCTGACAAAGCGATCTGCGACAGGCGGCCGGGCTGCGGCCGGGCCGCAGAGTAGAAGGAGGAGCTATCGTGACCAATGTTCTGTTAGAGAAAAAAGGCAACATTGCTGTGGCTACCATCAACCGCCCCAAGGCCCTCAACGCCTTGAACTCTCAGGTCCTGGAGGATCTGAACGAGCTGGTGGAGCTGGTGAAGGCCGATGAGGAGATTCGCGCACTGGTGCTCACGGGCTGCGGTGAAAAGGCTTTTGTGGCCGGCGCCGACATCGGTGAGATGAGCACGCTCACTAAGGCCGGCGGCGAAGCCTTCGGCAAGAAGGGCAATGACGTGTTCCGCAAGCTGGAGACCCTGCCCATTCCCACCATCGCCGCTGTGAACGGCTTTGCACTGGGCGGCGGCTGTGAGCTTTCCATGAGCTGCGACATCCGTATCTGTGCCGACACTGCTGTGTTCGGCCAGCCGGAAGCGGGTCTGGGCATCACCCCGGGCTTCGGCGGCACCCAGCGGCTGGCCCGTTTGGTAGGCCCCGGCATGGCAAAGCAGCTGATCTACACTGCTAAGAATATCAAGGCTGACGAGGCTATGCGCATCGGTCTAGTGAACGCCGTCTATCCCCTGGAGGAGATGATGCCCGCCGCGGAGAAGCTGGCCGCCACCATCGCAAAGAACGCACCCATCGCCGTGCGGGCCTGCAAGAAGGCCATTAACGATGGCCTGCAGGTGGATATGGACGCCGCCGTGGTCATCGAGGAGAAGCTGTTCGGCAGCTGCTTTGAGAGCGCCGATCAGAAGGAAGGCATGGGCGCTTTCCTGGAAAAGCGCAAGCACGAGCCCTACCAGAATAAGTAAGTTAATTAACAGGCTCCGGCCTGATGATTAAAACGTTTCCAACAACTATAATTAAAATAGGAGGAAAACAATTATGAAAATCGCAGTATTTGGCGCAGGCACTATGGGCAGCGGTATTGCCCAGGTTTTCGCAGCGAAGGGCCACACCGCTCTGATGTATGCTTCCAGCGTCCAGAGCGCACAGCGCCATAAGGATAAGCTGGCTGCCTCTCTGGCTAAGAAGGTTGCAAGAGGCAAGATGGACCAGGCTGCCGCTGACGACATCATGTCCCGCATCCTGGTGGAGGAGATGGACGCTGCCGCCGATGCCGATCTGGTCATCGAGTGCGTCGCTGAGAACATGGCCGTGAAGAAGGAGCTGCTGGCTAAGCTGGATGCTATGTGCAAGGATAGCACCATTTTCGCTACCAACACTTCCTCTCTGTCCATTACGGAGATGGCCCAGGGCCTGAAGCACCCCCTGGTGGGCATGCACTTCTTCAATCCCGTGCCTGCTATGAAGCTGGTGGAAGTGATTGCCGGCGGCAATACCCCCGCTGAGCTGGTGGAGTGGACCAAGAACCTGTCCCTGGAGATCGGCAAGACTCCCGTGGTGGTCAATGAGGCTCCCGGCTTCGTGGTCAACAAGATCCTTATTCCTTATTGTAACGAGGGCGTTTGCGTTCTGCAGGAAGGCGTTGCCTCCGCAGAAGATATCGATATTGCTATGCAGCTGGGCTGCAACCACCCCATGGGCCCCCTGCACCTGGGCGACCTGATCGGCTGGGACGTGGTGCTGAACATCATGGACGTGCTGTTCAATGAGACCCACGACAGCAAGTATCGCGCAAACGTTATGATCCGTAAGATGGTCCGTGCCGGAAAATTGGGCATGAAGTCCGGCGAGGGTATCTTTAATTACAAAAAGTAAAATTCGGTAAAGGAGAAAAGAGTATGGATTTCCATCTGACTAAGGAACAGCTGCTCGTTCGCAAGATGTATCGCGAATTTGCAGAGAACGAAGTAAAGCCCCTGGCCGCTGAAATCGACGAGGAAGAGCGCTTCCCCATGGAAACCGTCGAGAAGATGGCAAAGCTGGGTATGATGGGTATTTACTTCCCCAAGCAGTACGGCGGCGCCGGCGGCGATGTGCTGTCCTATGCAATGTGTGTGGAGGAGCTGGCAAAGGTTTGCGGTACTACCGCTGTTATCGTTTCCGCGCATACCTCCCTGTGTGCTGCTCCCATTTTTGAGAACGGCACCGAGGAGCAGAAGATGAAGTATCTGCCCGACCTGTGCTCCGGCCGCAAGATCGGCGCATTTGGCCTGACCGAGCCCGGCGCCGGCACCGACGCACAGGGCCAGCAGACCACCGCCGTCCTGGATGAGTCCGGCGAGAACTACATCCTCAACGGCAGCAAGTGCTTCATCACCAACGGTAACGTGGCTGACACCTTCGTGATCATCGCCGTCACCGGCAAGGTCACCGACAAGCGCGGCCGCAGCCTGAAGGAGATCTCCGCTTTCATCGTGGAGAAGACCGACCCCGGCTTCACCCAGGGCAAGCATGAGAAGAAGATGGGTATCCGCGGCAGCTCTACCTGCGATCTGATTTTCGAGGATTGCGTAATCCCCAAGGATCGTATGCTGGGCAAGAAGGGCGAGGGCTTTAAGATCGCCATGAAGACGCTGGACGGCGGTCGTATCGGCATCGCCTCCCAGGCTCTGGGTCTGGGTGAAGGTGCCGTCGAGGAAGCTATCAAGTACACCAAGGAGCGCGTACAGTTTGGTAAGCGTATCTCCCAGTTCCAGAACACCCAGTTCCAGCTGGCTGATATGCACACCCGTATGCAGGCTGCCCAGTATGTCGTGTACGCTGCTGCTATGAAGAAGCAGAATCACGAGCCCTACTCCATGGACGCTGCCATGGCGAAGCTGTTCGCCGCTGAGGCTGCTTCCGATGTGACCCGCCGCGCCGTGCAGCTGTTCGGCGGCTACGGTTACACCCGTGAGTATCCCGTGGAGCGCATGATGCGTGACGCCAAGATTACCGAGATCTACGAAGGCACCAGCGAGGTCCAGCGTATGGTCATTTCCAGCCACCTGGGCGTTAAGTAAGATAGGAGGTAAAAGGTAAAATGAAAATTCTTGTAACAGTAAAGCAGGTTCCCGATACCTCCGGTAAGGTGGCAGTGAACCCCGATGGCACCCTGGACCGTGCGTCCATGCAGACCATCATCAACCCCGATGACCTGAACGCCGTTGAGGCTGCTCTGGCTCTGAAGGACGAGCTGGGCTGCAAGGTCGTGGCGTTCACCATGGGTCCCCCTCCCGCCGAGGGCATGCTGCGTGAGCTGATGGCCATGGGCGTGGACGAGGGCGTTCTGGTCACCGCTCGTGAGTTCGGCGGTTCCGATACCTACGCTACCTCCCAGATCATCGCCGCTGCCATCG
>ENA-UONV01000694-UONV01000694.1-human-gut-metagenome-genome-assembly--contig:-CS4-NODE-694-length-35829-cov-11.036703_pt1 | contig 35829 bp, 39 predicted proteins | sample MGYA00242461_ERZ724008 | MGnify/ENA metagenome assembly ERZ724008 | reverse complement strand
CATAATGGACATATATGGACTAGGGGTTTAGCGAAGCATGGGCGGAAAGCAGCCTCCCAGAACCGATAGTGGCTCGACACCGGTCAGCTAATATTTTATCATATCAATGACAAAAATTCCACAGCTTCTTTCATATTTATTTCTTTACAAAATGTTGTTGAGTTAATAATTGATTTGTAATATAATCTGTGCATTAATGAGGTGATTTAATGCTCGGAAAACAGCAATTCAGAACAATTTCTCTCGTCATCGCCGTCATCCTGCTCGTGGCCGCCTTTATGGTCGGCATCCTCAACAAATCCGACGACAAGCTTGAGCTCAAGCAGGTGCAGGGCGAGTATAACGATTTCAAGGCCATTGTCGATACCCTGTCGGAAAACGACAAGAAGCTTACCGATGGCAAGGCCGATTACGACAGCGAAAAGGTGTCCTACGACGAGGACAAGGCGGCCTATGACAAGGCCGTTGCCGACTGCGATGCGCAGGAGGTCAAGTTCGACGAGGATGTCATGAGCTATAACCAAAAGCTTGCGCAGTATAATGTCACGAAGGACGCAGTTTCCTCCGGCAAGACTGCATACAACAGCGGCAAGGCTCAGCTCGACGAGGGCTGGAAGACCGTGAACGAGGGTGAGGCACAGCTCAAGGAGCTCGACAAGGCAAAGAGCGCTTATAGCAGCGCAAAAAGCCAGTATGACCAGGGTGCGGCGGCTTATAACAAGCTCACCAAGGCCATTTCCGACCTTGAGGATAAGGGCGTTCCCCATATCATGGCGCTCACGATGGTAAGTGCAACGACCGGTCAAATAGTCACCGATGATTCGCTTAGTGAAATGAAGTCACAGCTTGACGGCGCAAAAAAGCAGCTGGACACCGCAAAAAAGCAGCTCGATCAGGCCGAAAAAGCCAAGGCTCAGCTCAACAGCGCAAAGTCGCAGCTCGAGAAGGGCCAGTCGGAGCTTGACAGTGCAAAGTCGCAGCTCGATGCAGGCGAAAAGCAGGTCAGCAAGCTTCAAAAGGAGATAAGCGGAGGGCAGGAAAAGCTCGATGCCGAGCAGAAGGCGCTCACTGATAAGCGAGCCGAGCTTGACAAGACCAAGGAAGAGCTGGAAGCCCGCAGCGACAAGCTCAAGGAGTACGAGACCGTTGCCGAGAAGGCTCAGCGCAGCCGTGAAAAGCTCATCGATGCAGGCTACGGCAGTGCCGAGGATGATAATGCGGCTATCCTTGCATCTGCACAGAAGCACGAAAGCAAGCTGCACGGCGAGTACATGCGTGCCACCGTGTCCTACTCCGTCACATATGCTGCATACATGCTTGCCATCGTCATTGCCATAATTGCGCTCGTGAAGCTCAAAAAGGGCAAGCCTAGGCCTGCGACAACGCTCGCAGTCGCCGCTGCCGCACTCGGTGCCGTGAGCCTTATCGCCTCTGTCGTGTTCGGCTCGGTGCACTCGCTTGCGTTTGCCGCCGCCGTGTTCACCGCCGTCGGCGTGTGCCTGACCGAGAAACCTGAAGCAGCTTGATTTTTAAAGCTCCCGCAGCTTGCAGGAGCTTTGCGTTTAAAAGGATAACGATATGAAAACCGAGAAAAAGATAGTCGGCGTGATCGGCGGCATGGGGCCACTGGCGACCGTCGATCTGTACCGCAAGATAGTCGAGCACACGGATGCCGACTGCGACCAGGCGCATGTGCGCACGATAATCGACTCAAACACCAACATCCCAGACCGCACCGCTGCGCTGCTCTCTGGCGGCGAAAGCCCCGTCCGTGAGCTTCAAAGCAGTGCAAGGCTTCTTGAGCAAGCGGGTGCTCAGGTGCTTGTCATGCCGTGCAACACGGCGCACTGCTTTTATGACGAGGTGCAGGCCGCAGTGCATGTGCCGGTCCTCAACATGATAGAGCTTACCGTGCAGGCGCTCAAGCGGCAGAGCATAAGCCGGGCAGGTCTCTTGGCGACCGACGGTACGGTGCAAAGCGGCATTTATCAGCGCCATTTCGAAGGCAGCGGTATAGAGCTGCTCCTCCCCGACCCCGAAGGTCAGGCGGCAGTCATGGACATGATATACGCCGGAGTTAAGGCCGGCCGCACCGACTACGACACGACAGCCGTGCGCACGGCGCTGGACAGGCTCATGGAAACCGGTGCTCAGATCCTCATCCTCGGCTGCACGGAGCTCCCTCCCGCATTCGAAATGTATGATTTAGATTACCCCAACCTCGACCCCACTCTCACCCTCGCCCTCGCCGCCATCTCCGCCTCCGGCGGCACGGTGAAGTGAGATAAGTCCACAATCGTCAAGAAGCGAGCACAGGTTTGTGCTCGCTTCATTTTTTGCAAAGATTTTTTATGATATTCCCACTCCGAGTTGTTGACAGCTAATTACTAATTACATGATATGTATAATAAATCTTGGTACTTTATAGGCTTTTTTGCAGTTTTTCTCTAATTATTTTATCAGAATTGCGAGTGAGGATATGGAGAGTTCTTATTACAGAAAATATGAGCCGTTTTTCGGGAAGTGGACATTCTCGAAGCTGATCGGCGAGGGCAGCTACGGCAAGGTCTTTGAGATCGAGCGTGTCGATAAATACGATGGTGAGGTCTACAAGGCCGCCATGAAGGCTATCACCGTGCCACAAAACCCGTCCGAGATAGAAACGCTCAAGGACAATGGCATGGATGACGAGAGCGTCACCGCCTATTTCAGAGGCAATGTTGACGATTTCAAAAACGAGATCAAGCTCATGTCGAAGCTCAAGGGCGAAAGCAACATAGTAAGCTACGAGGATCACGAGGTTATCCAACACGAGACCGGCATCGGCTGGGATATTCTTATTCAGATGGAGCTGCTGACCCCTCTGATGAAGTATATTGACAACAAGAAAAGCTTTGGGCGGGACGATGTCATAAGGCTTGGCATCGATATATGCAGTGCACTTGAGCTGTGCCGTAAATTCAACATCATCCACCGTGACATAAAGCCGGAAAATATATTTGTTTCCGCAAGCGGCAACTTTAAGCTCGGCGACTTCGGCATCGCACGAACGGTCGAAAAAACGACCGGCGGGTTGTCCAAAAAGGGCACATATACCTACATGGCTCCAGAGGTCTATAAGGGCGAAAAGTACGGTCCGACCATCGATATCTACTCTCTCGGCATCGTGCTATACCGCTATCTCAACAACAATAGAGCTCCGTTCCTTCCCCAGCCTCCCGCTGCGATCACCTACGGTGACAATAGCGTTGCTCTCTCCCGTAGGCTAGAGGGTGAGACCATCCCCGCTCCCGTCAACGCTGATACCGAGCTTGCTGCCGTGGTGCTCAAGGCATGCGCCTACAACCCCAAGGAACGCTATTCCTCGGCCGCCGAGATGCGTGAGGATCTGGAAGCGATTCGTGACGGTAAGCTGCCTGTTTACGCATTCATCCCCGGCACCATCATAATGGGTGGCGCCGCTTCCCCGACCTCCGAAATGCCGCTGGCGGGCGACAAGACCGTCTCTTTACATAGGCGCAGCAGTCAAGCAAGTCCCTTAGACAAGACTGCCTCCTTGGCCAAGACCGCACCCTTGAACGGCATAAGCGGGCAGACTCAGCCTCTGGGCGGCTCTGTGCCCTTAAGCAAAAAAAATTTCAGCGAGCTCGGTAAGGAGAAAGTTCCATCCACAACTGCAGCGGCAGTTGCGGACAAGCAAAAAAAGAAAAAGAAAGCTCCGTTTATAATTGCTGCGGCTCTTCTTTTGGCGATCGGCGTAGGCTTTACGGCATTTGCTATGCACGGCTCATCAAAAGCCCCCGCCGCCATAGCCACCGGTGAGCAGGCATCACAACCGACGGTCACGGTCGAACCGACAGCTGAGCCCACTGCCAATGTTGAACCAACACCGGCTGTGCTCCAAGCCAAATGGACGAAGTGGTCAAAGTCTCTGCCCAAGGATGTCAGCGATGAACAGTTCATCATCGAAAAAACGAACTTTTACCGCAGCAGAAATAAGGAGACCAAGAGCTCCACAAGCTCCAAGGCTCCCAGCGGCTGGACGCTTGAAAAGACCATCGACAGCGGCGACTTCGGCGCATGGAGCAGCTGGAGCACATCGCCCGTGGCCGCAAGCTCTACCCGCAAAGTCGAAAAAGAGACCCGCTATCGCAGCAAGGCACTTGAGACCACGACAAGCTCGTCCTCCTCGCTGAACGGCTGGACATTGACCGACACCACCTATTCGTGGAGCGACTACGGTGCATGGAGCAATTGGAGCACCTCCTCCGTCTCAAGCTCCGACTCGCGAAAGGTTGAGTCCAAGACCCAATACAGCTACAGAACAAAGGACACGACCAGCAGCACCTCGTCGTCCTTGAGTGGCTGGACGCAGTACGACTCCAGCGTATCCTACGGATCTTGGAGCAGCTGGAGCGACAGCGCAATAAGTCAGACCTCCTCCAACGAAGTTGAGACCAGACGGGTTCAGGCGACCCCTGCACAGACCAAGTACCGCTACGGTCGCTACACCAACGGCAGCAAGGCTCACTTTAACGACAAGAAGGGCAAGGAGCTCTACGGTGGGACATGGAAGCTTCAGTATTCCGGCTGGTACACCTCCCGCCAGGCTCCGACAGCGACCAACTGGGGCTACACCAGCACCAACAACACCATCGGCACCGGCAGATGGAATAGCAGTAAGAAGATGTATTATTGGGACAGGTATGTTATTGGCGGCAAGGCCTACTATTGGGAGGAGTCCCAGACGACCGCAGCAACATACAAGACCCAGTACAGATACAGAACCAAAACAACCACCTACTATTACTACAAATGGTCCGATTGGTCGAGCTACAGCGACAGCTATCAGTCCTCGTCAAGCTCAAAGGAAGTGCGCACAAGAACGCTCTACCGCTACTGCGACCGTAGCAAGATCCCTACATACCACTACGAGCGTTGGAGCGACTGGAGCAATTGGACGACCACGCCCATAAGCTCGTCAAGCACGAAAAAGGTCGAGAGCCATGTGTTCTACCGCCACAAGGATAAGGCCAGCAAAAAGACCTACATCTACTCCCGCTGGGGCAGCTGGTCAGACTGGTCGGAGACCCCGGCATATAAGACTGACACCACCCAAGTCGAGACACAAACAATGTACCGCTATAAATCACGCTGATAAGTAACAAAAAACTCCGTCCTCTCGGGCGGAGTTTTTTCAGCATGCTAAATTTAATAGCGAGTAGGTGTAGTCAAGGAGCATTTCGGAGACATACACGCCGTTTACCTCGTAGACGGTGTTTTGCTCCGTGGTCTGCGAAGTTTTTGTCTTGCTGCCGGAAAATTCGAGCGTCAGCGTTAGGTCAACGGCGTTCGTGACCTTCGCCTCGTGCGACTTTTCGCTTATCGCCTTGTACGCCGCAACGAGTGTCTTCGCCTCGTCTGTCGTGCAGTCGTGGGCGTCTGCGTAATCCTGCCACGCCTGCTCGTCCCACTTTTCGGCGGCGGACACGAGCACATCCGCCTTTTTCGAGATATCCTCAAGCTCATCGGCAAAGTCGCTGCACGCCTTTTCGTCAAGCTGCGTTTCGCTGCGGCCCGTGACCGTGTAGTGCCAGTCGTCGCCGTACTTTTTGGCGTATTCCGCCCGCTTTGCGGCGACCTCCTTGTCCTTGTCGTCAAAGCGGATTATCGACAAAATGGTCTTGACACTGTCGCCGTAAAAGCCGTCGCACATGCTGTCCCAATATCCGGCGAAGCCGTCGTATTTCATGTTGTACCGCTCCTCGGCGGCCCGCACCCAGAGGTCGATCCCCGTGGGCTCGGGCGTTGCGGTCGGCTGCGGCTCGGGCGCCGGTGCCGAGCAGGCACTCAGCATGAGCATCCCCGCCGCAAGCAAAAACGCCGATATCCTGTTTGCGTTCTTCGTTTTCATAAGCGCTCCACATAAATGATAACTTAAGTTGACGGGAGCCGAACCCTATCGTCTGTCAGTGTGCCCTTTCGGTGCTTTTCGCCTTTTTTGTCTTAATGGGCGACAGCCCATTGACACCAAAGAAAGCCAAAAATCCCTCGAAAAACACTACTGACAGATGCCTTGCAGTTTTGAGGGAGCAGATTTTCGTACAGGCAAAGATAAAGCCCGACGGGCATAATGGACATATATGGACTAGGGGTTTAGCGAAGCATGGGCGGAAAGCTGCCCGTCAAAACCGATAGTGTTCGGCTCCCGTCAACTTAACTATGCCTCATTGTTCCGGCGCTGTCAAGTAGTTAAAAATATTTCCATATTTACACCATCTTAACACAATGCTATAATCATTTGCAGAGGGGGGCGGTTCAATGATCGTTTACTTGCAGATGATCGAGGGTGAGGAGGAAAAGCTCCGGTTTGCGGTGCTGTACGAGACCTACAGAGGGCTGATGTTTTACACCGCAAACAGCATTCTGCACAACTCGCAGGATGCCGAGGACGCCGTGCATCAAGCGTTTATATCGCTCGCCGAAAATTTTTCAAAGATAAAAACGATAGAATGTCCCCAAACCCGTGCCTTCGTCGTTATAATAGTTGAACACAAGGCGATAGACCTTCTGCGTAAGCGCAGCCGTCAGGCGGAGGTCGGTATGAACGAGGCCGTTCACGGCATCGACATCCCCCTGCCCGGCGACAACGGTCTTGCCGATGCGATGGCAAGCCTGCCTGCGCACGCCCGTGAGATACTGCTGCTGCGGTACTATAACGGCTACACGACCACGGAAATTGCCGATTTCTTCGGCGTGTCGTATGCGGCGATGAAAAAGCAGCTTAGTCGTGCCAAAAGCGCACTCAAAAAGCGAATGGAGGAGGGAGACGCAGCCTATGCCGAATGACGCAATTTTCGATGATAACGACCTCAAAGCGGCAGCGCAGTTAGTTGCCGGGTCGATGCTCGATAGTCTCCCCTCCCGAGCCGAGTGCGAGCATGAGTTCTCGGACGATTTCACGGCGAAAATGGATAAGCTTTTGCACCGGCAGAAGCGGCGGCGGGTATGGCATACGGTCATGCGTTATGCCGCAGTACTTGTCATCACGGCAACGCTCGCACTCGGAGCAGTGATGGCGGCAAGCCCCACGGCGAGAGCTGCTGTGCTCAAGTGGGCAAGGGAGCTGGTCGAGGGCAACATGGTCTATCATTTCTACACGGAAGCGCCGGAAGAAACTCTGCCTCTGTACGGACTTGGGTGGATACCCGAGGGCTTTGAAGAAACTGATGTGCTCTACATCGACATATATTACAAGGCAATATATACAAATCCAAAAACAGGTCAGCTTTTCGTTTTTGAATACGATTATATGGATGACGGCACAGTGCCTATGGTCATTCCGGAAGATGATATAAATCTCGAAAAAACTAAAATCAACGGCATGCCCGCCGACTTTTATCAAGCGCCCAAGGATGAAGACACTAACATTCTCTTTATCTTCGATGAGGAAAGTAATATTTGCTTTACAATTTCCGCCTCAATCGATAGAGATACTATGTTCAGAATAGCTGAGCATATATATTTGGCAGAAGCCACAAAATAAAAAATAAAAAATTCAAAAAATAATGTCCCCATTTCTCCCTCCCCGTCGTTTACATGGTTAAGAGTAAATTGACAGGGAGGGAGGTTTTTTTATGAAAAGACGGTTTATTGCAATCATGTTGGTCTGTGTTCTGGCGCTCTCGCTGGTATATATAACTGATGGTGCAGAAGCTCGTGAAGCCGCTCCTAAGCCCAAACTATCGTTTAGCGGAACAACCGCCACCTGTATGTTCAGCATTACAAAAGTTGGCTCAAATATCAGTGCAACGCTGGAGCTGTGGAAAGGCAACACTCGCATAGCATCGTGGCCTGCGACAGCGAAATCCTCGCTGACCATTTTAAAAACAAAGGCAGTTACAAGAAATGCAACATACACGCTAAAGGCATACGGAACTATTGACGGCGTATCGTTCACCGCATCGTCGACCACTAAGACTTGTCCGTAAACGACCGATTTATCGATTTATAAAGATATGGGATGATTCCGATGGGTTATGCCCAATAACAAGAGGATAGAAGTCAATAAATCAACAGCAAACAACATAAAATATAAAGGAGAATTACTTATGAAAAAGTTTATCGCCATGCTGCTGACTTTGATAATGTGTGCTTCCCTGTGTGTACCGGCATTTGCAGCGGAAGCAGGAACACAGGTTTCCCTCTCCGGCTTTTCCTATGAAATGGACGGTAGCCGAATCGATTCAAAATACGACTATACTCTCAACGCCCGTGTGATCGAAGGTGTCGATCACATCCGGCTTGCAAACATCAGCGTTTCTCCTACTTCTGATAAGCTTAACCTCCCGACAGAAGTAACTGCGGATAAGATGAACGAAAACACCTACTCGGCAGAAATCACAGGCACAGGGGTTTCGTTTATTATCGAAAAATACAGCGACGAATATTATATTGATATAACCAATGATACCGAGTGCTATTCCTTTGGCGGCGACAGGCTTCAAAAGATGGTGAACCTATTTGCCGAGCTGGCTAATGCAGCGAACACAGAAGATGAGCTTCAAGATGCATCACAGGGAATTGAAATCATGGCAACAGGCTCCGAGCGTGTGCTTTCAAAGTCTAAAAATGGGCTAAAAATTGAAGCCTTCTGGAATCCTAACAAAAAGAACCGTTTGGCTATAAGAGTTAATACCACCGGAACGAGAGTCGGTGAATGGGTTCGCAGGGTTAGGATTAGAGATGGTTATGTTCCCAGTGGTTGTGTAATTAAGTCAGTAAATCCAACAGGAATCAACACAAAATCTGATTTTTCAGTAGTTCTGTCTTACATTTTCAACCTTTTGAATTTTAATATTGCCGTCCCCTCTTTCTCCACAGTTACTTCTGTTTCATCGACATATGGCAACACATTTACATTTGACCTTTCGCCTTATGTAGCATGGAACTCTCTGAATTATTCAACTTCTACTAATGCAAAAGGCATGCTCATGTACCTATATATGGACGACGATGACATTAAACCCGTTCCGCACGGCAAACTGGTAATCACTGAACATGTCGCAGCTACAGGGAATATAGATGTATCACTATCATTTTAAGGAGGAATTATGAACAAATCACGGCAAACTCTGCTGTGCGTTCTATCCGCCGTGCTGGCGGTGGCGCTTGTCTTCAGCCTTATCAGGCTGCATAACTACAAGGAAAATCTTGAGGAGCTGTATAACATCTCACGGATAGAGAGCGCTTTCTATTATACACGGGATCATTATCTTAAAAACGATCCGAAAGAGCATCCTAACGATTATGTAATGTTGGATAAATTAGACCAATTTCTTGTTTCCAAGGACGAAAAATGGGATGAACTCGGGAAGCTTGTTCACGCCGTCTCCCAGAATGTTTTCCCCGACAGCAAATATAGACAAGAGGTGTCCGAAAAACTCGACGCTCTTGAAATTTATCCAGAAGTAAGGGACGGCATGGCTGTGTTAATCGTCGATATAGACGAACTTAAGGCGCTTACCGAAGAAATCGAAAACCTCCCGCCTGATTTTTCGGATGACGACACCACGCAAGACGACACTCCGTAAGACGCAAAAAAGGCTTCCCGAGCAGGAAGCCTTTTTGCAGACTGTCAAAGAACTATGAAAAATAGATGCAACGAGTAAAATCCAATACGCAGCAGGGGGAGTGTGAGGGGGTAACGAAGTGTAGGTGCGGTAGTGAATGACATGCCGGGGGCATGTCAGAGCCGCACCGTGACCGAGCCGCAGCGAGAAAGGTCCCGCCTCAAATTGAATTATAGCCATCAAAAACGCCTGTTAAGGCTTTTTGACGAGCACAGCGAGATTTTTCGTGAAGCAAAACTTCACAAAAATCTGGCGTGTTTTGAAGCGTGCAAAAAAGTCACAGAACTTTTTTGACACGCTGAAAAAGCAAGCCTTCGGGCTTGCTTTTTTCATATGTTATATTCTTCCTTCAGCTGCGCATAGAGTGCATCCCTGTTGTCGGGAGTGATTATATACAGCTCGCAGTCGGGATGACGGCGGACGGCACGCAGAAAGTCGGTGTTTGCCGCCTTGACCGCCGCAAGCACGGTGTAGTCGCCGGATAAAATGCGCATGACCGCCTTTTGAAACTCGGGCGAGGCCGTCTCAAGCGAGCCTATCTCGTCTAAGACCACCACGCTTCCGGCGGGAATATCGGTGAGATACCGCACGCCGAGAGTGTCTAAACGCTCAGGGTGCTTTTCCGTGCCGGTGTCGCTTATTGCCATGATGACCGCCGCATCCTCGACACGCTCGGGCGGATTTGCGATATCATACAGATACACATTGCTCACGCCGTCTACCTCCGGCATTCGCACGGTTATATATCCTCTCGGGGCGGCGCTCATATCCGCAAGCAGGCGCTGTATCAGCGTCGTTTTGCCGGAATTAATATCACCGCACAGCAAAATTTTCATAATCTTCCGCTCCTGTGTCAACGGCACTTGATTATGTGCCGAAGATGTTATAAAATAAACGCAAATAATTATAAAGGCAAGTCTTCAACTTGTCAATTTGACGCTGAAAGGAATTTTACCATGGCAGAGAAGATAAACATCGCCGACCTAAAGATTGCATACTTTGGGGATAAGACCGTCAGGCACTATATAGAGACCATCGCCGACGCAGACAGCACGCTCCGCCTCGGCAGCATCGCCGCCGTCACAGCCGGCGAAGCTGCGGCAATGGCGCTCAGAGCCATAAGGCTCACCGGTACCGAGGATGAAGCGCTCAAGAAGGCCGAGACCGACTGCGAGACGCTGCGTGACTACTTTGTCAAGATAATCGATGAGGATACCAAGGCCAGAAAGCCCCTTGAAAAGCGCTTGGCCGCAGGCGCTTCCGAGAAGGAGATCGAAAGCGGCTACCTGACCGCCTGCATCATGATAGATGAGCTCATGTATTCCTCCATTCAGATGATGGAGCTGCTCGACAGGGTCGCAGATAAGATCGCTCCTACCGCCGCGGTTTACGCAGCCGCCGCCGTGCGCTACGCAAGGACGGCCATGGACTCCGTGCGTCTTGTACACGCAGTTTACGGCGCCCGCATCGTCGATGAGGTCAGCTCGCACACCGTGACCCGTGAGCCGGAGATCGCCATGGACGGCAACGCCGAATTCGCCGACACGCTTATGAAAAAGTTCGAGAGCGTCATAAGATAACGCAATACATCGCCAAGGTGCAGATTTTTCTGCACCTTTTTTACTTGCCCTCTTGACTGCCGAACGATAGGTAGCTATAATAAAGACGGCCATAAGGAGGTTTGACATGGAGAAGCAGAAAACTAAACAGAGAATTCTCGATGCGGCGCTTGAGCTTTTCTCGACGCAGGGCTTCGAGGCGACGAGCATTGCGCAGATAGCCGATGCCGTCGGTGTTCGCAAGGCCTCACTGTACAGTCATTTTGACAGCAAGCAGGACATTTTAGACCGCCTGATCGAGAGCATAATGGAGGACTACGCAAAGCACTCGGTGCGCTCGCTTGCCGACCGCATAGGCGACGAGCTCGACCCGGACGGCATCGTGCGGCTCGTAACAGAGCAGATACGCTGCACCGTACACGATGAGCATGTCAGCCGTGCCCGCAAGATGCTCACCATTGAGCAATACCGCAATCCGCAGCTTGCCGAGCTAAAAACAAAGCAAAGCTATACGGATGTGCTTGCCTTTGCCGAGGCGCTCATGGACCGGCTTGTTTCCGAGGGCAAGCTCAAGCCGCTCGATACGCAGATGATGGCGGCGCAGTTTGCGTTTCCGATATCGGTGTGGATGTCGCTTTGCGACCGTGAGCCGGAGCGTGAGGACGAGGCGTTTGACCTCATACAGCGGCACATCCGGCAGTTTTTCGAGGCCTTTAAGGCCGATGAGTAAGTATCATGCCTTGTGGCTATGATAACGCTCACAAGCTGCTCAAATGATGGCTTTACCGGCGCTTTTACAAAGACAGCCACCGGCTCGGTGAGCATTAAAAAAGGAGAACATAAATGACAAACGAACTGATCGGCTGCTGCGGACTGGACTGCGAAAAGTGCGATGCAAGACTTGCGACATTAAATAACGATGACGAGCTGCGGTGCAAGACCGCCGAGCTTTGGAGCAAGCTAAACAGCACCGATATAACGCCGGAGATGATAAACTGTACAGGCTGCCGCTCTGACGGCGTGAAAACTCCGTTTTGCGGCTTCATCTGCCCTATCCGCAAGTGCGTAAACGCCAAGGGACTTGCCACCTGCGCCGACTGCAAGGATGTGTACGAGTGCGCAGCTCTCGGCACGATAAGGGAAAACAATCCGGATATAATAAATAATCTTATGGAGCCGTGATATGAACAAAAATCCGCATTCAAGATATGATACCGCACGAAAATTTCTTATATTCTGGACGCTGTTCATCTGCATTGGCGCAGTCGGTGGAGCGGCAATGATGCTGCTTGACCCGAGCGGCAAAAGCATCGGCATGGACGCTATGCTTCCGTATTTTCAGGTGCTGCCCTTTGCCGATGTCGTGTTTCGTGACTTCACCTTTTCCGGCTGGGCGCTGCTAATCGTAAATGGGCTAACAAACCTCACCGCCGCCGTGCTGCTGCTGCGCAAAAAGCGCACGGGCGCAGTGCTTGGCGGCATATTCGGCGTGACGCTGATGCTGTGGATATGCATCCAGTTTTACATGTTCCCTCCAAACTTCATGTCGACTGCTTTCTTCATCTTCGGCCTATGCCAAGCCGCCACCGGCTACGCTGCCTGCGTGTTTTACAAGCAGGAACACTTTACGGTAAGCCTAGCCGATTACCCCAACATCGGCACGAATCATAAACGACTCGTCGTGTTTTTCTCCCGCCTCGGCTTTGTGCGGAAGCTTGCATACGAGGAGGCCGACCGCACAGGCGCAGTGCTGTACGAGATTAAAGCGACAGAGCTGACTGACGGCACTCTCGGCTTTTGGTGGTGCGGCCGCTACGGCATGCACCGCTGGGATATGCCCATCGAGCCGGTGGAGCTGGAGCTTGAAAGCTTTGAGCATGTGACCATCTGCTCTCCCATTTGGGTATTCACACCCTGCGGTCCGATCAAGGCTTTTTGCCGTGAGTGTGCAGGCAAGATACGCAGCATCAGCTACATTATCTCGCACTACAACAACACCGCCTACACAGCCGCTGCCGACGAGCTTGACAAGATACTCGGCGTAAAGCACACCGCCTTTCGTAGCGTTCGCTGCCGCCAAGGGGTGTTCAAAACTATCAGACAGAACTGAGCATGAATCGTCGAGACACTCATCATCGGGTGCGCTACAATAGCCTCACAGCGAGCAAAGGAGGCGCCACATGGAATGGATGGCTGTCATCGGAAATTCGATACGGTATATTGAGGGGCACATCACCGATGGCCTCAGCATCAACGAGATAGCAAATACGGTGAACATTTCGTCCTTTTACTTTCAGAAGGGCTTTGCCATGCTCTGCGGCTATACAGTCGCCGAATATATTCGCAATCGCCGTCTTTCGCTGGCGGCAAGCGAGCTTATTTCGACCGATGTCAAGGTCATTGACCTTGCCCTCAAATATGGCTATGACTCGCCCGACAGCTTCACCAAGGCGTTCACGAGGTTTCACGACTCACCGCCCGCCGCCGTTCGCAGAGATGCCTTGACGGTCAAGACCTTTACCCCGCTGAAGATAAAATTTTCTCTTGAGGGAGGCTACATTGTGGATTACAAAATTGAAAACAAGCCTGCGTTCACCGTTCTGGCAAACGCAAAAGCGCTCGATTACGAGGGCGCTGTGCAGGCCGTGCCGAAGCTCTGGCAGGAGCACTTTGCAAGCGGCAAGGGCGCTACTGTCCACGGCACATTCGGCATAAACATCGATGAGAAGATGGGCAGAGAAAGCTTTGAATACCTTATTGCCGACCCCTGCGCCGAGGATGCCGCCATACCCAAGGGCTTCGTTAGGCGCACCGTGCCTGCCCTTACATGGGAGGTGTTCCCGTGCGAGGGCGCAATGCCCTCGGGAATTCAGAGCGTGAGCCGCCGCATATACACCGAGTGGCTTCCGCAGGCCAAGGAGTACGAGTTTGCCGCTGGCTACTGTGTGGAGTTCTACGACGACCCATCAAAGTACAAAAACGGCACCGACGACGATAATTATTACTGTGAGCTGTGGATACCCGTAAAAAAGAAATAGGCAAAAAGGTCTCCGATTTCTCGGAGACCTTTTTGCCTACCCAACGAGGTGATCCACTGCGAGCATGAGGCAAAAGCCGCAGAGCATGGCGTAGGTCGCAAGGCGGCCGCTGCCGCGCACATGAGTCTGCGGCACCATGTCGTCGATTATCACATACAGCATCGTGCCCGCCGCAAAGGCCAGTGCAAACGGCAGCAGCGCAGTTGACAAGGTGACGGCAAAGTAGCCGAAGAACACGCCGACGACCTCGACAAAGCCGCTTATGAATGCAATGACGGCGGCTCGACGCTTGCCGGTACCCGCCTTCAGAAGCGGCGGGATTATTATCATTGCCTCCGGCACATTCTGAAACGCAATGCCGGAGCAAACGGTCACGGCGTCGCTCACATCGCCGGTGCCGAAGCTCACGCCCGCAGCAATGCCCTCGGGAAAATGGTGGATCGCGATAGCCATGACGAACAGCAGCGTCCTGTCACGGCTGTCTCGGTCACCGTTTTTCATGCCGAGTTTTTCCGTAAGGCGTGGGCCTGCAAGATTTATCATCGTCAGAAATCCCGCACCGCAGAATATGCCGAGGGCGGGCAGCCACGCCGCCTTGCCGCCGGAGAACTCCATTGACGGCATAACAAGCCCCAGCACGGCTGCGCACAGCATTATGCCCGCCGCCGCACCCGACACCGCATCCTCGACCCTTGGCGGTATATTTTCGAAAAGAAAGCCGATCACCGCTCCGACGAAGCTGCACAGTGCAATGCCTCCGGCGGTTATAAGTACATAAGTCAAAATAATTCCCCCATCGATGCTACTGTCATCTTATGCATCGTGGGGGAACTTTGTCAGTCCTAAATTTTTACGGATATTTCGCCGGAGTGCAGCGTTCTTGTCTCGCCGTCCACGGTCTCGACGACAAGGCCGAAGTCGGGGGTAATGTCCTTTGCCAGTGCGTCATAGTCGCCGTCAGGGGAAATTACAGTGACGACTCTGCCAAGCATGGTGCAGCGGGACTTGTACTCGCTCAGGTATGCGCTTTTATCCTCGCACCATGCGGCATACATACCGTCAAGCTCGGTAAGTATCGCCGAGATGAGCTTGCCTCGCTCGATGATGAGGCCGGTCTGCGAATAGATAGAGCCCGCCGTGTGCCGCAGTTCCTCGGGAAAGTCCTCGGGGCGGGTGATGACATTGAGCCCTATGCCGATGACTGCGTAGTCGAGCTTATCGCCGCTGACGGCGCTCTCACACAGAATGCCGCAGATCTTTTTGCCCTTGAGATACAGGTCGTTGACCCACTTTATCTCGGGCTTCACACCGCTGACGGTCTCTATCGCCATGCACACGGCGGCGGCGGTGTTCGCCGTCAGGCTCTGGGCGCAGGAGGCGGCGCAGTCCGGACGCAGCAGCAGCGACATGTAAATGCCCAAGCCCTGCGCCGAGGCAAAGCTCCTGCCCATGCGGCCCCGACCGGCGGTCTGCGCATTTGCAATAACCACCGTGCCCTCGCTCGCACCCTCGGCGGCGAGCTTTTTAAGATAGGTATTTGTCGAGTCAAGCGTCTCAAACGCATTAAGCTTTATCTGCAACTTTTTCATTTGCCTTACCTGCTTTTCTGACATTTATATAGTGCTCTATCATGAGGACAATGAACACGCTGCTGCAATAGCCGAATATCGGGTATATCACGCCGATGAGGTCGCCGAAGCCTACAAGGCTGCCGCATACGGCGGCGGCGGCGCAGGCAACTGTGAACAGTGTTTTATGGCTTTTTATGCGTTCGGACTTGCGGAAAATGATGCTTGTGAAGCCGACGAGATTAGAAAGCGCCGTGCCGAACATCGCAAGCAGGAGCAGCACGCCGTAGACTATGCCGACCGCCTTGCCCTTCGACTGCGCAAGGGCGAGCATGGGAAGCTCGGCATCCGACAGCGATGGCCGGGCGCTTATCGACAGCAGCACGCTTCCTGCAATTGCGAGCAGAACCGCAGCACCGACGGCTATGCCGCAGACGGCGGCTTTTTTGCTTTTCATGAATTCACCGAGCGGCGAAATCATGGCAATATTTCCAAAGGTATTATAGCAGGCAAACGACAGCGCCGCAACCACCCACGAGCCCATTAGCGGATTTGAACCCGCCGCCGCAGGCTGCGCAAACTGCACGCCGTTTTGCGAAACGCTGATGATGCCGAAAACGAGCGTCACAACGGCGAGAACGGGAACCGTTGCCGAGAACGCCGCAACCATACCGCCGAGACCGGCGAGCGACACGAACGCCACCAGCGCCGCCAGAGCGGCCGAGCCGAGCGCCGTCGGGATACCGAAAAGCTGATTTAACAATGCGCCCGCACCGGCGGACATGATGGTGCACACGCCGAACAGAAACAGCAGCTCAAGCACCGTCACGGCGGCACGCAGTATGGGAATGTTCCATCTCACGACCAACTTATCGACATCGGCTATGCCGCTTATTCTGTTGAGGTCGAGCATCAGAACACCAACACCGAAAAGCATCGCCATGGCGATGGCAAGGCCGACGGCGCCCTTTAAGCCGAACGAGCCGAAAAACTGCCACAGCTCCTGCCCGGACACATAGCCTGCGCCGAGAAAGCAGCCGGCAAACGCAAGCCCTAAATTCAATGCACCGATCTTTTTCATCCGATACCCTCCCTGTATAAGCACCATATTATCTTACCTTGAAAGTCGAAAATGTCAATAGACAAAAGCCGCTAAATCATCGGCAAGCGATTTACATAACATGTTGAAAACCGTGTTGAAACTGTTCAAAACCCCTGATAACAGGCATTATGCAGTGCAGCATCGGTTACATAATAATGTCGAAACCGTACGGATATTGTCGGATATTTAAAAGTCTTTTTGCAAACGAAAAAATCCACCGAACAAATGTTCGGTGGATTTTTAATTCCGTTTGTGGGAATCAGAGCTGCTTCTGAGCGTTGATCTTGATGCCGGGGCCCATGGTGGAAGCGGTGACGCAGGACTTGATGTACTGGCCCTTTGCCGCTGCGGGCTTTGCCTTGATGATGGCACCGATGAGTGCTGCATAGTTCTCATTCAGCTTCTGCTCGCCGAAGGAGACCTTGCCGATGGGGCAGTGGATGATGTTGGTCTTGTCCAGACGGTACTCGACCTTACCTGCCTTAGACTCCTTGACAGCCTGAGCGATGTTCGGGGTGACGGTGCCTGCCTTGGGGGAGGGCATGAGACCCTTAGGTCCGAGGATCTTACCGAGACGGCCAACGGTGCCCATCATGTCGGGAGTGGCGATAACGGTATCGAACTCAAACCAGTTTTCCTTCTGGATCTTCTCGACGAGATCCATGCCGCCTGCGTAATCAGCGCCTGCTGCCAGAGCCTCTTCCTTGCGCTCTTCCTTGCAGAACACGAGAACACGGACGGTCTTGCCGGTGCCGTTGGGAAGGACGATAGCGCCACGAACCTGCTGGTCTGCGTGACGGCCGTCAACACCGAGCTTGACATGCAGCTCGACGGTCTCGTCGAACTTTGCCTTGCTTGCCTTTATTACCAGGCCGAATGCCTCCATGGGATCATAGAGGGCCTGCTTATCAATGAGCTTTGCGCTCTCTTTATAATTTTTACCTCTAAACAATTTCGTTTCCTCCTAATATTGTGGTTCGTCGGATGGATAAATCCTCCCACGGGGACGATCAGTCGCCTACGACTACGCCCATAGAACGGCAGGTGCCGGCGATCATGCTCATTGCAGACTCAATGTCGGTGCAGTTGAGGTCGGGCATCTTCTGCTCTGCTATCTTGCGAAGGTCTTCCTTGCTGATGGTTGCGACCTTGTCTCTCTGGGGGACGCCGGAAGCGGTCTCGATGCCGCAGGCCTTCTTTATCAGCAGTGCTGCAGGGGGAGTCTTGGTGATAAAGGTGAAGCTGCGGTCGGAGTAAACGGTGATGACGACAGGGATCATCATACCCATATCGCCCTTGGTACGCTCGTTAAAATCCTTGGTGAACTGGCCGATATTTACGCCGTACTGACCAAGTGCGGGGCCTACAGGAGGGGCCGGAGTTGCCTTTCCTGCAGGAACCTGGAATCTGACATAGCCAACTATTTTCTGTGCCATTATTCAGCACCTCTTTCTTTAATCATTAATTTCTTCGACCTGGTCGAGGTTAAGGTCAACGGGGGTCTCCCTGCCGAACATGGAGACGACGACACGAACTCTGTCCTTCTCGGGTTCGAGCTCTTCGACAACGCCGTTGAAGCCCGCAAGAGGACCGTCGATGACTTTGACATTATCACCGACACCGTAGCCCGTGACGATCTCATGACGCTCAACGCCCAGATCATAAATTTCCTGCTCCGTGAGGGGAACGGCCTTGCCGCCTGCGCCTACGAAGCCTGTTGCACCGCGGACATTGTGGATAAGATGCCAGCTGTCATCGGTAAGCACCATCTTGCACAGAACATAGCCGGGGAACACCTTGCGCTCGACGGTTTTCTCGCCTGCGTCGGTGAACTCGGTGACTGTCTCGAGAGGGATGTTTACCTCGTGGATCAGATCCGTCATGTTGCGGTTTTCCGCTGCCTTCATAATGGCGGCAGCAACTGCGTTCTCATACCCGGAATAGGTATGGATCACATACCATTTTGCATCTTCTGCCATAATCGTTAACCTGCAAGCTGGAAGATAGCGTTCACTGCTGCACCTGCGCCCTTATCAAAGGCAAACAGGACGACGGCGGCGACTGCCATAACGACAAGCGCTATACCGGTATTCTGCACGAGCTGCTTCGGCGTAGGCCATACGACCTTTTTAAGTTCGCTCTTCATGTCGCGGAACCATTTGCCGATGCGCTGGAAGAAACCAAGCTTCTTATCCTCTTTCTTGACGGCGTTCGTGTTTTTGGCGGTAGCTGCGGGTTTCGCATTCTTCTTTTCTTCAGCCATTTTTGCACTCATCCTTTCAGAAAGTTACTTGGTCTCGACATGCTTGGTGTGCTTTCTGCAGAACGGGCAATACTTACTGCGTTCAAGACGATCGGAAGTATTCTTCTTATTCTTGACCGTGTTGTAGTTTCTCTGCTTGCACTCGTCACATCTCAAGGTGATTTTGACTCTGTTGTCAGCCATACTTTTCGGCACCTCCTATATTATTTGTCCGCATTACGGAGCGGACATTTGCCTCCCTGTGTAGATCAGGAAATCTCGTCCGGCGCAAAAATTTGCGCACGAAAAAAGACCTCTCATCCGACAGGTATTGATAAATATACCATAGTCAAGACCGGAGGTCAAGTATTTTCGCTTATTTTTCAGAACAATCCGAGGCTTTTTAATGCCAGCGCCCATGCGAACATGGTGACACAGCTGAGTGCGCTCGTGAAAACCACGATATCGCCCGTCAAAGCGGCGTCGCCGCCCATCTGCTGGGTCATTGTGAACGAGGATACCGCCGTGGGCGAGCCGAAGATGGCGATCATCGCCGCAAGCTCCACGCCCCGTATACCGCAAAGCACCGATACGGTGAGGAATATTGCAGGCACGACGATGAGCTTGCCGATGCAGACCGTTGCAAGCTGCTTTTTATAGGTGCCGATGCCCTTGAATTCAAAAAACGCACCGAGCAGAAACAGCATAAGCGGGCTTGCCGCCTTGCCTATCATGCCTGCCGCCGACTCGACCGCCGTCGGAAGCTTCAGCCCTATAAGCTGCACCACGATACCGGCCGCAATGCCGATAATGAGCGGATTTTTGAGGATATCGAGCAGCATCCTGCCCATGGTCGGCTTTTTGCCGTTAAAAAGCTCGAGCGTTATGACCGCAAGAACATTGAATATCGGGATGACCACCGCAACGAGCACAACGACAGCGCCGAGGTCTGCGCCCTCGACGAGCTGCGCCGCCAGCGGTATACCCATGATGACAAAGTTTGAGCGGTAAATTCCCTGTATCATCACGCCCCGCATATTGTCGCACTTTTCCGTCGCCATGACATAGGCAAAGCTCAGCCCGTACAGCACCAGCAGGCACGCCGCCGTGTAGGCGATGAGCTTAGGCTGAACGGCGGCGGACAGATCCGAGGTGTAGATATTGTAAAACAGCATCACGGGCATAAAAAACCTGAACGCCCATTTGTTTATCTTCGGCACATCCGTCCGGCTTATCGCTCCGGTGCATCGGGCGATATAGCCCAGCCCCATTACCAAAAACAGCGGCAGGACGGCGTTCAGGCATACTGCAAAGCTGCTCATTTGACCTTCTTCTGAAGCTTATGCTTTTTGCCGTCGGGGGTCTGGATGTAGGTGTTATCCAACACCTGCTCGGCGCCCTTGCGCCACTCGGCGATATACTCTTTACGCAGGGTGTCCCGCTCGTTAAGCTCTTCCTGTGTCAGCTCACGCTCCTTTGCAAGGCGTGCAAGCTCGTTTATTCTTTGAATTTTCGTGTTTTCCATCAGTCAATGCTCCCTAATTCGTCAAGCGTTTTCTCAAACGCCGGAATAAAGTGCTCGATAAAATACTCGACCTCGGGCATGTTATAGCCGTGCAGCGCATCGAGCGTCTGCTTCTCGGCGGAGGCAAACTCGTTGTTGCCCGCCTTGCGCTCCTCGATGCATTTTATATAGGCGCTCATCTTGTCGGCGGCCTTGACGATGGGATGGAGCTGTTTTACCACATCTCCCGTCAAAACCGGTTCAAAAGCACCTCTAAGCTCCACAGGCAGCATTGTAAGCAGCTTTTCGGACGCTATCTGCTCAACTCTGCGGTAAGCGCTCATTATTTCGTCGTCGTGGTATTTTATCGGCGTGGGCAGATCGCCGGTGAGTATCTCGCTTGCATCGTGATACAGAGCCACCGTTGCGCAGGCATCGGCATCACAGGGGATGCCGAACACATCACGGCGGATAACGCCGAGCGCATGAGCGATGACTGCAACCATGTGGCTGTGCTCCTGAATATTTTCATGTATCGAATTGCGCATGAGACTCCAGCGCTCGATGTATCTCATCCTTGATATCAGTGCAAAGAAGTTACTGTCCATTTTTTGACCTGTCCGTTTCTTTTTTTGATATTTTATCACAGCCGCCGACACAATTCAACAGCACGGTACTTGTTGATTTTTCATGTAACATGTAATATGATTATATTATATATGAATCGCCAAAAATCACCCTCGGTTGACAAGGGGATGTACGCCTGACAGCGTTTTTCCAGCATCTTCGTTAGAGAAGAACATGTCTCATGTAGCATTTGCCTGCCGTCAGGTGCGAAGCAGTTTTGGGAGAGCTGATTTTCGTTCAGGCAAAGGCAGAGCCCGACGGGCATAATGGATATATATGGATCAGGGCTTTGACGAAGCATGGGTGGAAAGCAGTCTGCCAAAACCGTGCATGCACTTGTAAACCGAGGGTAAAAGTGAAAGGAGCAGATGATATGAAAAAGATGACGGCAATTTTGCTCGCACTCGGCTGCATGGCGGCGCTTTGCGGCTGCTACTCGACGATGCCGATAACCGAAAAGGACAAGCCCTCGCCCGTTGTGGATGCCACAGCCGAGCCGAGCGCACAGGTCACAAGCCCCGTGCGTGAGGTCAACGCCGAGGAGCTGTGCACCGAAAGCGGCCTGACCTTTGTCATGCCGATGAACGCCGGGGATGTGCATTGCAGCATAATCGACTCTGCGCCTGCGGTGTATCAGATGCGCTTTGTGCTCGGCGGCAAGGACTATACCGTCAGGGCTGCCCATACCGACACGCTCGACGAGAGCATCTCCGGTGTATACACCGACTGGGCGACCGTCGGCGACGGTGCAATGCAAAACGGCGACCCGACCTGCTTTTATCTTTCGAAGGACGAGACATCAGGCGTATACTATGCCTACACGGACGGCGTTACATGGTGCGTTTACATGACCGGCGGCGCAAGCTCGGCAGAGATGGAGAGCGTTTTGCGTTCGTTCGTGCCGTCTTTGTAAGATTTAGGCAGCATTTGTTAGAATTTTATTGACTTTCCAGCTTCTTTATCATATAATGTAGTCAGCAAATGTAAAGGGTGTGTTTCCGATGAACCTCCGAACGAAAACTCAGAGATTTGTGCGTGAACGGCCTTTGTATTTGTGTTTTGTGATGTTTGTATTATAGATAGATGCACAGGTCTCTGTCTCGGGACCTGTGCATTGTTTTTTGCTTTGGAAAGGAGAATGAGCCATGAAATCAATTAAAAGCATGCTGTTCGGAATTGCGCTGATACTATTTGGCTGCCTTGCGCCGTTCACTTTGGTAACGGCAACAAGCGTGTTCGGAGCAGTCGGTCTCGCTATAGCCTTTATTGGGCTGTTCGTCGCACTGCTCGCTTTGACCGCCCCGCCGGAGAAGCCGAAAAAGCCCGCCGAGCCTCCGAAGTCAGAGGAAACGGAGAAAACGGAAAATTAGTGCGGTTTGCGGGAAAAATAGTTGAAAAGCCCTTTACAAATCGGGGCGGCGGTGCTCCGATTATAGCAGTAGTGAGTTTTGAAGGCACATACGACACTTCCTCTGATAGTGCAGTAGCATTTTGGTCAACAAAATCAGGCTGAAACAGCCTTAACAAGGAGAATAAACAATGAAGCTCATCAAAACTATGCTCTTGGGAATCGCATTAATTCTTTTCGGCTTAATTGCTCCTCTTACACTGAACGGATTTACCGACATCGGAATTATAATCGCAATCATAGGGTTGTTGGTAGTGGTGCTGCCGTTCTTCTTTGCACCGGACAATTGGTGAAGTTTGCGGGAGAAAATATCGAAAAGCCCTTTACAAATCGGGGCGGCGGTGGTAATATGATTTAGTCCGTGTTCTCAGTACTCGGGAGACCTTTCCTCCCTTTACTTAGACACTGGGAATATAAAAACCGTGAAAGGGGTATCATTATGATCACCAAAGACCAGAAGACCACAGTTATCGAAGCGAACAAGACCCACGAGAACGACACCGGCTCGCCCGAGGTCCAGATCGCTATCCTCACCGAGCGCATCAAGCAGCTCACCGCTCACCTCAAGGTTCATCCCAACGACGACCACAGCCGTCTGGGCATGTACAAGATGGTCGGCAAGCGCCGCCGTCTGCTCGACTACCTTGCTAAGAAGGACATCGAGCGCTACCGTGCAATCATTGCAAAGCTGGGCATCCGTAAGTAAGTCCGGCACTTCCGAAGGGTATGAAGGTTTTTTAAGGGAACGGACAATTTAATAGTCCGTTCCTTTTTCAGTATCGGTGCTACGCTTTAGCTAGTCGTTACTGCCGGTGCCCGACCGGTGGGACTTCAGCAAGATGCAACTACTGACAACCTTCTAATTAAGCACCGACACCCTTCTGACGAAGAAAAGCAAACCCCCAACAAGTAAACAACGAGCACCGTAAGCTTAGTATTTGAAAATGCGCCCGAGAACGGATTCATTTTCAAGTGCTATGCTCCGGTGCTCAGAAAATGCGAAAGGAGCAAACAAATGATAATCAAGCAAAAAGAATTCCCCAATTACAGAAAGTTTGAGATCGAGTACGAAGGCCGCCCCCTCAAGATGGAGGTCGGCAAGATGGCAGAGCTGTGCAACGCCGCAGTTTTAGTCACCTACGGTGAGACCACCGTGCTCGTCACCTGCACCGCTTCCGCCCGCCCCAAGGACGGCATCGACTACTTCCCCCTCGCAGTCGATTTTAACGAGAAGCTCTACGCAGTAGGCCGCATCCCCGGCTCGTTCATGCGCCGTGAGGGTAAGCCCAGCCTGCCCGCAGTTCTGGCCTCCCGCCTCATCGACCGCCCCATGCGTCCCCTGTTCCCGAGCGACCTGCGCAACGATGTTGTCATCGCTTGCGAGGTGCTGTCCGTTGACCGTGACTGCAGCCCCGAGATCACCGCTATGATCGGTGCATCCGCAGCAGTCTCCATCTCCGATGTTCCGTTTAACGGCCCCATCGCCGGCATCGTCCTCGGCTGGGACGGCGAGAAGTACCTGTTCAACCCCACGCAGGAGCAGCGCAAGAACAACCGCATGACCACCACCATCGCCGCAACTCATAAGAAAATCGTCATGATCGAGTCCGAGGCAGATCAGGTCCCCGACGATGTCATGTACGAGGGCATCGTTCAGGCGCACGAGCACCTGCAGCCGGTTCTCGACCTCATCGACAAGATGGTCGCCGAGATAGGCAAGCCCAAGTTTGAGTACGAGCACGCTTCCTTTGACGAGGAGCTGTTCAACGAGCTCGTCGAGAACGAGTTTGCCGGCATGGAATACTGCATGGACACCGACGACAAGAATGTCCGTGAGGCCCGTGTAAACGAGTGGGTCACCGCAATGGAGGAAAAGTACTCCGACGAGCACCCCGACATGATGCAGTACATGGATGAGATACTCTATAAGCTGCAGAAGAAGGTCGTCAAGAAGTGGCTGCTTGCAGGCAAGCGTGTCGACGGCCGTGCAATGAATGAGATCCGCCCGCTCGGCTCCGAGGTTGGCATCATCCCCAGAGTTCACGGCTCTGCTCTGTTCACCCGTGGCCAGACTCAGGTTCTGTCCATCGCAACTCTCGCAACCCTCTCCATGAGCCAGAAGCTCGATACCATTTGGGAAGAGGAAGAGAAGCGCTTCATGCACCACTACAACATGCCCTCCTACTCCACCGGCGAGGCTCGCCCGAGCCGCAGCACCGGCCGTCGTGAGTACGGCCACGGCGCACTGGTCGAGAAGGCACTTGAAAGCGTCATTCCTTCCGTTGAGGACTTCCCCTACACCATCCGTGTAGTTTCCGAGATACTCTCCTCCAACGGCTCCACCTCTCAGGGCTCCATCTGCGGCACGACCCTCGCACTCATGGACGCAGGCGTTCCCATCAAGGCTCCCGTTGCCGGCATCTCCTGCGGCCTTATCCAGGACGGCGACGACTTCACCACCTTTATCGATATTCAGGGCGTTGAGGACTTCCACGGCGAGATGGACTTCAAGGTCGCCGGTACGAAGGACGGCATCACCGCAATTCAGATGGACCTTAAGAACGACGGTCTCAAGCACGAGATAGTCAAGGAAGCGTTCAAGATCACCCGTGAGGCCCGCATACAGATACTCGACGAGATCATGCTCAAGGCTCTGCCCGAGCCCCGCAAGGAGCTTGCAAAGACCGCTCCGAAGATGATCCAGATGAAGATCAATCCCGACAAGATCCGTGAGGTCATCGGCTCCGGCGGCAAGGTCATCCAGAAGATCACTGCCGACACCGGCTGCAAGATCGACATTGACGACGACGGCAGCATCTTCATCGCATCCGAGGATATCGAGGCCTGCCGTGCAGCACGCACCACCATCGAGAACATCGTTTTCGAGCCCGAGGTCGGCGCACTGTACTACGGCAAGGTCGTGCGCATCATCCCCATCGGCGCATTCATCGAGCTTGCTCCGGGCAAGGACGGCATGTGCCACATCAAGGATCTTGAGTTCAAGCGCACCGAGAAGGTCGAGGATGTTCTGAATGTCGGCGACATGACTTGGGTCAAGGTCACCGAGATAGACGACCGCGGCCGTGTAAACCTCTCCCGCAAGGAAGCTCTTAAAGAGCGCGGCGAGGCTTAAAGCCGAATCGAACCGACGAAAGCGGAAAACCTACCGGTTTTGACCGGCTCTTTTCCGCCCATACCGCACAAAAAATTCCGGTAATACACAAAGTATTGCCGGAATTTTTTATTTGTCTGAACGAAAAATGGCTCACTCAAAACTAAACCCGTAAAGGGCGGCAGAACTCCCGCTTCCATCGGTTCGCTCCGGCCGTGGGTACGGTGGACTACGCACATTATCATTCTAACGAAAAACAGGCAATGCAGTGCATTGCCTGTTTTTTTATAGCTCTGATATTAGATTTTCCAGCGCTTCGGCGAATTTGCCGATGTGGACACCGTCTGTGAAGCGGTGGTTGAGCTCGAGCGACATGCCTAAAATTTTTCGGCCGTCCCGCTCGTAGTATTTGCCCCACGAGATGCGGGGTATGGCATCGTCGGGGTCAAAATCACGCTCATTGGTGAGCGCCGTGAGCTCCACCCACGGCAGGCACGAGATGTATATAAGGTCTGCGCCCTCCTTGTCAACGGATAAAAATGTCGTCTGCCCGGTGCTGCGGCGCTTGGCGTCAAAGCAGAAGTCCGCCATATCGCCCACGCAGGGCATGGTGACGATGTGGAAGCTCTCCGAGCTCTTTTTGAGATCGGTGAAGCTCGGGCTGCGCTCATCGAAAAGCACAAGCTCGCCGTCAACAATGCCGTATCGGAACGCTTCAACGGAGTTTATCGCCTTCGTCACAAGATACACCAGCGCATAGTAAAACGACAGGCCGCTGCGCTTGGCGCAGGCGTATGCCTCCGTCACATCGACATTGAAGGTCACGCTGTAAAACGGGTTCGAAATTTTTGAGAAAAAGTCGAATATATCCCGGCGAGACCATGTATCTTTATTCACTTTCCGCACATTACTCACCAATATCGGGGCAGTGGTATCTCGGCTTACCGATGCTTGCCTTGCCGTATTCGATTGCCGCCTCGGGGCAGTTGCAAATGCACTTCATGCAGTGGATGCACCTGTTGCTCCATGTGGGCTTACCGTTTTTGAGCTCGATGTTGTGCGTCAGGCACGACACGGCGCACAGGCCGCAGCTTATGCACTTATCGGTAGCGTAGAACTTGTCGGCCTTGACGAACATTGCGTAAAACGCATCGTTGACAATACCGCTTTTGAGCTTGTCGGCAAGACTGATCTTCTTCGGCTCGAGCGGCTTGCCCTCGGCGATAAGCTCGGCATAGCCGTCAATTACGGGCACGGCCTTTTCGACTATCGCCTTGGCCTCGTCCTCGCCCGGGACATAGAACATGGCAACATAGTTTTCGGGCATGACGACCTCGCCGACACCCATGAGCTCAAAGCCGCACTCATCGCACAGCGCCTTGCAGTGCTTCCCGGCGTCGCCTATCTCCGAGCCGCAGGTCATGACGAAATACGCCTTGTGCGCACCGTCAAACGAGCCTGCCTTTATCCAGTCGGACACGATGCGGGGTATGCGCCAGCCGTGGGTCGGCGTGACGAAAACGAGTGTTTCCCCCTGCACCGGCTCAAAAATTTTGCCCTCGGAAATGTACTCATACACGGGTACGGTCGGCATACCCGTTTTCCCGGCAATGCGCTTTGCCGCAAACTCGCTGTTTCCCGTGCCGGTAAAATAATATATCATAAATACTTCCTCCTTTGCCGCTCCGATTTTTGTTTTCAATATATGCCACCGCAAAACGCTTGTCAATGCGTATTTTGTAAACTATTTATATAAAAAACGCCGCAGGAGCGACCCTGCGGCGTTAAACGGTTTTAACTTACTTTGCAGAAACGGTGAGGGAATTGAGGATAGCCACGACCATTTCGTTCGTCGGGAGCTTTGCGGCCTCGTCGTCGCTCTCATCGACCATGGAAACGACCGTTATCAGCAGATAGTCCGCCGTCACACCCTCGATGGGGAAGGCAAGGCAGTAGTTGTGGCCGTTAAAGTAGTGAACGCCGGTATTGCCGTTATAGGTGATGGGGTCGACATGCGAAAAGCGGTCCTTGAGCTCGTCAATATGGGCTGCAAAATCGTCGCCTGCGTAGTAGGAGGCGTACTCGGCCTGCATTGCGAAGTCATCGCCGTAGATGATGGCGGCATGGGAGTCGTCGGTGGGGACAAGGAATCCCTCGGACACCTCGCCGAAGGTGCACTTTTCCTCATCGTAGGTCAGGGCGACCTCGACGGTCTTTGCATCCTTGTAGCCGGAAGCGAAGCTGTAAACGCCGGTCTTGGGCTTGGTGATTGCGGGCTTTGCCTGCTTCTTGCCTGCGGCGGGCTTGGCCTGCTTGGGCTCACCGCCCTTGCCCTTCTTGGAAAGCAGCACTGCCGCTGCGGCGGCGGCTGCGCCGATGGGTGCTATGATAAGCCATTTCTTCATGATATTTACCTCCGTACACTTTGTTGCGTGTTTAACTATGATATGATTTTAATCCAATTATACACACATAGTCAAGTCTAAAAAAGTCAGCGAGCCGAATTTCGGCTCGCTGAATGCTATTATTTAATGGTGAGCAGCAGCTCGCCTGCCTTGACGCTCTGCCCTTCCTTGACGAATATTTCGTCGACCGTGCCGTCCATGCGGGCAACGATGCTGGTCTCCATCTTCATCGCCTCGATGACGACGAGAACATCGTTCCGCTTTACGGTATCGCCGGGCTTGACGGCGACCTTGCAGACCATGCCGGGGATGGATGCGCCGGTCTGGCTCTTGTCGTTGGGGTCTGCCATGACGGTCTTTACGACGCTGTCGGCAGCCTTCGGGTCGGGCACTGCGACCTCACGGCGCATACCGTTGAGCTCGAACTGCACATTGCGGGTGCCGTCGGCGTTCAGATCGCCCAGGCCGAGGTACTTGATGATGAGGGTCTTGCCGTCCTCGATGTTTATCTGGTTGGTCTCGCCGATCGCCATGCCGTTGAAGAACACATGACTGCCCATGCGCATGATGTAGCCGTACTCCTTGCGGTGGCGGATAAACTCCTCGTACACCTTGGGGTACATGGCGTAGGAAATGAGGGAGCGGGGGTACTCGTAGCCGGGATAGAAGCTTGCAACTTCCTTGCGCAGCTTCTCAAAATCGACAGGCTCGAGCAGGTCGCCGGGACGACCCTCGATGGGCTTTTCGCCCTTGAGGACCACTCTCTGCAGATCCTTGGGGAAGCCGCAGGGCGGCTGACCCATCATGCCCTTGAAGTAGCTTACAACAGAATCGGGGAATGCAAGAGATTCGCCACGCTCAACTATATTCTCGGGCGTCAGATCGTTCTGCACCATGAATATCGCAAGGTCGCCGACCATCTTCGACGACGGCGTTACCTTGATGATATCGCCGAGCATGAGGTTGACGGTGCGGTACATTTCCTTGACCTCGCCGAAGCGGTTGCCCAGACCTATCGACTCGACCTGCGGCTGCAGATTAGTGTACTGGCCGCCGGGTATCTCATAGCGGTAGATATCGGTGACGGGGATCTTGAGTCCCTTGTCGAACTTCTCGTAGCGCAGGCGGACATCGCCCCAGTAATCGCACAGCTCCTGCAGGCGCTGCGGGTCGAAGCCCGGGTCACGCTCCTGCCCATGCAGAGCCTCGTTGAGAGCGTTCATGCTCGGCTGGCTCGTGAGGTTTGCCATGGAGCCGATGGCGGTGTCGACGATATCGCAGCCGGCCTCGGAGGCAAGCAGCAGCGTTGCCAGCTGGTTGCCGGTGGTGTTGTGCGTATGCAGGTTTATCGGCAGGCCGACCTCCTGCTTGAGGGTGGAGATGAGCTTCTTAGCCGCATAGGGCTTGAGAAGGCCGGACATATCCTTAATGGTCAGGATATGAGCGCCGCGCTTTTCAAGCTCCTTTGCGAAATTGACATAGTACTCTAACGTGTAGCGGTCACGGGCCGGGTCGAGGATATCGCCGGTGTAGCACACGGTGCCCTCAAGCAGCTTGCCCTGCTTCAGGACCTCGTCCATTGCGACCTCCATGTTCGGCAGCCAGTTGAGCGAGTCGAACACACGGAACACATCGATGCCCTCACGGGCGGCCTCGGCGATGAACGCTCGCACCAAGTTATCGGGATAGCTTGCGTAGCCGACAAGGTTGGAGCCACGCAGCAGCATCTGGAACGGGATGTTCGGGATGAGCTCACGCATCATGCACAGGCGCTCCCACGGCGACTCGTGCAGGAAGCGGTAGCAGGTGTCGAATGTCGCTCCGCCCCACATCTCGAGCGAGAAGCAGTCGGAAAGGATATCGGCAGTGCCCTCTGCGCCCTTGAGGATATCACGGCTGCGCATACGGGTCGACAGCAGCGACTGGTGAGCGTCACGCATGGTGGTGTCGGTTATGAGCAGCTTCTTCTCGTTGAGAATATGCTGCTTGACGGCCTCGGGGCCTTTGGTATCGAGCAGGTGCTTGAGACCGTCCTCGGCGGTGATGACACGCTTTGCCTTGGGGAACCTCGGCGTATCGTACTGATGACGCTCGGTCTCGGGATCTGCGACCTGAATGTTCGCAATGTACTTGAGCACACGGGTGGCACGGTCCTTGCCCTCGGAGAACTCGAACAGCTCGGGAGTTTCGTCGATGAACTTGGTGTGGCACTTACCGGCGATGAAGGTCGGGTGGTTGAGAATATTGGTGACAAACGGAATGTTCGTCTTGACGCCTCGGACATGCTCCTCGTTTATCGCACGGGTGGCCTTGCGGCAGACTGCGGGGAAGGTGCAGTCCCAGCTCGTGACCTTGACCAGCAGCGAGTCGTAGTACGGCGATATAGTCGAGCCCGTGGCGACATTGCCGCCGTCAAGACGCACGCCGAAGCCGCCGCCGGAGCGATAGGCTGCGAGCTTGCCGTTATCGGGCGCAAAGTTGTTTGCCGGATCCTCGGTGGTGACACGGCACTGGATGGCGTAGCCGTTTATCTTGAGGTCGTCCTGGCTGCCGAGACCTATCTCGGGGTGGCTTATCGGAGCGCCCTCGGCGATGAGTATCTGCGCACGCACAAGGTCGATGCTGGTGACCATCTCGGTGACGGTGTGCTCGACCTGGATGCGGGGGTTCATTTCTATAAAGTAGTGGTTGCCGCTCTTATCGACAAGGAACTCCACCGTGCCGGCGTTCACATAGCCGACGGCTTCTGCGATCTTGACGGCATCACGGTGCAGTCTGTCTCTTACCTCCTCGGGAACGCTCCATGCCGGAGCAAACTCGACGACCTTCTGATAGCGGCGCTGCAGGGAGCAGTCACGCTCGCCGAGATGGCGCACATTGCCGTACTTGTCGGCGAGGATCTGCACCTCAATGTGCTTAGGCTCGACAAGGTACTTCTCGATGAAGATATCGTCGTTGCCGAACGCCTTCTTGGCCTCGCTCTTGACAAGCTCAAATGCAGGGATGACCTCCTCGGGCGCATTGCACAGGCGCATGCCGCGGCCGCCGCCGCCTGCGGCTGCCTTGAGGATGACGGGGAAGCCGAAGCTTATCGCCTTTTCCAGTGCCTCCTCGCCGCTCTTGAGCGGCTCCTTGCAGCCCGGGACTACCGGCACACCGCAATCGATAGCGATCTGCTTTGCCGACAGCTTGTCGCCCATCTTGCCGAGCACATCGCTGGGAGGCCCTATGAAGGTGATGCCGTTTTCCTCGCAGGCTCTTGCAAAGTCGGCATTTTCCGACAAGAAGCCGTAGCCCGGGTGGATAGCGTCGACATTGCGGCGCTTTGCAAGATCGATGATGTCGGGGATGTCGAGGTACACGCCGAGGGGGCTCTTGTTCTCACCGACAAGATACGCCTCGTCGGCCTTGGTGCGGAACAGGCTCAGTGCGTCTTCCTTGGAGTACATTGCGACCGTGTGCAGATCCAAGTCATAGCACGCTCTGAAAATTCTGACGGCTATCTCGCCACGGTTGGCCGCCAGCACCTTGTTGAATTTGATCTCAGCCATTGCTTTGTCCTTTCCTTTTGATTTATGTCAGTTTATAAAACGCAAATTTCTTAAATTAGTATATCATTTCATTATATTAAGTGCAACATATAAAATTCGCAGACATTATGCATTAAAATTTTAACACAAATCAAGTTCACGCAAAAAGCATCATTTTTTGCGTATTGTGCCGTTTTTTTGCTGAAAATAAGTAAAGATTTTCGAAAAAGCCGCAAAACAGTTCTGAATTTTTAACTATGATAAAATTTTAATTTGCTTTTTTATGTCTCCGGTTTATGCTATAATTCGATCAATTACTGAATTATGGGGGAGTAAGTTGACGGGAGTCGAACGACTATCGGTTTTGACGGGCAGATTTTCGCTCATACTGCGTCGAAGCCCATGTAAACATGAGAACAGTCATTTAAGGCTCAGTCTTGCCTAAACAAAAATCTGCTCGGCAAAACTGCGCAGCATCTGTCAGTAGTGTTTTTCGAAGGATTTTCGGCTTTCTTTTGGTGCGGTCGGGCTTTGTGCCCGGCAAGACGAAAAAAGGCGAAAAGCCCCGAAAGGGCGCACTGACAGACGATTGGCGGTCGGCTACCGTTAACTTAAATTAACTATGGCAAACATAAAAGAAGTAACAGATTTTTCAGACCCGGAGCTTGATATCTACGCCCGCCTGACCGAGGTGCAGCTATTGAACCGCCGTGAGCCGGACAAGGGCATTTTCATTGCCGAAAGTCCCAAGGTCATCGAGCGTGCGCTCAATGCCGGATGCGTGCCGATATCGTTCCTCATGGAGACGAGGCATGTCGAGAACCAGGCAAAGGAGCTCATCGCCCGCTGCGGTGATATTCCGGTTTTCACCGCCGAGCTTGATGTCCTGACGCAGCTCACGGGCTTTAAGCTCACCCGTGGGATGCTCTGCGCCATGTATCGTCCGAAGCTCCCGACAGTCGAGGATATCTGCAAAAACGCACGGCGTGTTGCGGTGCTTGAGGATGTCATGAACCCCACGAATGTGGGCGCCATCTTCCGCTCGGCGGCGGCTCTCGGCATTGATGCGGTCGTGCTCACGAGCGCAAGCAGCGACCCGCTGTACCGCCGCTCGATAAGGGTCAGCATGGGCACGGTGTTTCAGGTGCCGTGGACCTATCTCGGCGAGGGCGGCATCAGTGATCTGCGCAGGCTCGGCTTCAAGACGGCCGCAATGGCGCTCAAATCCGACTCCCTGCCAATTTACGACCCCCGCCTTGCAAAGATAGACAAGCTTGCCATCGTTCTCGGCACGGAGGGCGACGGCTTAGCGGCAGGCACCATCGCCGACTGCGACTACACGGTGCTCATCCCCATGTCGCACGGGGTGGACTCGCTGAATGTCGCCGCAGCGAGCGCCGTCGCATTTTATCAGCTTGCCGCACTTGACGGAACGGACGGAGCAAAGGTATAATCATACCAATGCTATATTTATGGAGAAGAAAATATGAATATCAATGTCATAAAGTTTTTTGAAAAGTACGATGCAGACCCGGAGCTTCAAAAGCGTGTTGCCGATGCCGTGAACGCATACCCCGGCAGCCTTGAGCTGCGTGAGGCGCTTGTCGAGGCCTGCCTGCTGCCGTTTGCCGAGGAGCTCGGTCTGCCGTTTACCGTGGTCGATCTCAAGGTCTACGAGGCCACGAAACGCCACGCAAAGCACAAGGATGTCGAGCTCACCGAGGAGGATCTCGCCGCCGAGGATGACGATGAGGATTACTGGCTTGAGGGCAAGGGCTGGACAAACGACGAGTCGGCGTTCTGCACAGGACAGCATTAACTACGATCCCGGCAGTTTTGCTGGGATCTTCTGAGGTTATAAATGAAAGTACAAAGAAATTTTCCGAAGTTCACCATCACCGCCAAGGGCACCCGCTGGGTCGAGCAGGGTCACCCGTGGATATACGAAGCGGAGGTCGTCCGCTCCGAGGGCGACTTTGAAAACGGCTGCCTTGTCGATGCCGTCAGCGAAAAGGGCAAGTACCTCGGCACGGGCTTTCTGAGTCTTAACAGCAAGATCCGCATCCGCCTCATCTCCCGCAACGCAAACGACAAATTCGACGAAGCGTTCTGGCGCAGGCGCATAGGCTACGCATGGGATTACCGCAAGACCGTCATGGCTGGCGACCTCAACTGCTGCCGTGTCATTTTCGGCGAGGCCGACGGTTTCCCGGGTCTGACGGTCGATAAGTTTGCCGACATCCTGGTGACGCAGACGCTTTCGATCGGCATGGAGAAGCTAAAGCCCGTGCTGTTCCCGCTCATCGCCGAAATTCTGCGTGCCGACGGGCATGAGATAAGCGGCATTTTCGAGCGCAACGATGTGAAGATCCGTGAGCTTGAGGGGCTTGCGCAGGGCAAGGGCTGGTTCGGCGACGAGCACCCCGGCAGCTGCGTGACCGAGATCTGCGAAAACGGCGTGTATTACAGCGTCGATGTCGAAAACGGGCAGAAAACCGGCTTCTTCCTCGACCAGAAGTATAACCGTCTCGCCGTGGCTCGCCTTGCAAAGGGCAAGAGGGTGCTCGACTGCTTCACGCACACCGGCTCGTTTGCGTTAAACGCCGCAATGGGCGGAGCCGAGCATGTGACGGCCGTGGATGTGTCCGAAAGCGCCATTGAGATGGCACGCAAAAACGCCGAGCGCAACGGGCTGAGCGAGCGCATGGATTTTATCGCCGCCAATGTGTTTGACCTGCTGCCCGAGCTTGAAGCCAAGGGCAGAAAGCCCTTTGATTTTATAATTCTCGACCCGCCTGCGTTCACGAAGTCACGCAAGACCGTGCACAGCGCCGAGCGTGGGTATAAGGAGATAAACCTGCGTGCGCTGCGCCTGCTGCCGAGGGGCGGATATTTTGCCACCGCCTCGTGCAGCCACTTCATGCCGTCTGAGCTGTTCGTGAAGATGCTCAGATCGGCGGCGCTCGATGCCGGTGTCGAGCTGCGGCAGATAGAGGCCCGCCAGCAGTCCCCCGACCACCCGATACTCTGGAATGTCCCCGAGACGGACTACCTCAAGTTCTACATATTTCAGGTCGTATAAAACGCAGCACCGCCGTGTCCGGCGGTGCTGCGCTGCTTATTTGTTTAGTTTCACGCACTCGATCAAGACCAAGATCGGCAGAAGGATAATTGTGAGGATAATATACATCCGGGTACCCCTTTCCGTTTATACGCTCCAGCCTGCTTTTTTCTATATTTTACGATATTTCCCGACAAAAATCAAGTTCCCTGCCACATCGTGCGCCCGCTGCGGCTTTCCGCTTGACGAAGTTGGCCAAATGCAGTATTATTATTGTGTATTTTTACGAAGGAGGAACTAATATGGGTCTTATTCCTCAGGTCACCTGTCGCCGCTGCGGCACGAAGTTCTCCGGCATGCGCCACCGCTGCCCCGCCTGCGGCACCCGCAGAGTTAAAAGCAGCAGCCGTGCCCCAGGCACCACCCCCAGCGCCGTTAAGGGTACTCCCGCCAACAAGGCGGCTAATGAAAACAGAAAGTGGCAGCTCGTGTTCGGAGCTATTTTGATAGCTGCGATCATCATCGCCCTTATAGTCATGATAAGCATCAGCCTCAAGAACGCCGACAATCCCAATGCGCCGGTCATGCCGACCACGCCGCCTGAGGTGTCCGCCGTTCCGACCCCGACGCCGACTCCCACGCCGACGCCGACTCCCACGCCGGAGATTACGGAGCTTAAGATTTGTTACAGCGGCGAACCTCTGACCGAGTTCATGTGCCGCGTCGGCGAATCCGTCTCGCTCACCGGCTCGCATTTTCCGCTGACTGTTGCAGCCGATTACCAGTGGTCGATAAGCGACGAGGGCGTTGCCACCGTTTCCGAGGACGGCACCGTCAAGGGCGTTGCTCCCGGCACCGTGACGCTTACCCTCACCTGCTACGGTAAGACCGCCACCTGCACGGTTTATGTAAGAAGCTGATAAAAAAGCGAAAAAAGCTATTGACAAATCCATCGGCATCGGTTAGAATAACCGTTGCCGATAAACGGACGATTGGCGCAGCTGGTAGCGCATCCGCTTGACGTGCGGGAGGTCACAAGTT
>ENA-UONV01000683-UONV01000683.1-human-gut-metagenome-genome-assembly--contig:-CS4-NODE-683-length-36090-cov-20.151658_pt1 | contig 36090 bp, 38 predicted proteins | sample MGYA00242461_ERZ724008 | MGnify/ENA metagenome assembly ERZ724008 | reverse complement strand
TCCCTTGATTTTCAAGGTCTTTCTGATTTAGTCCCATTATCGCACAACAATCTTTCACAAACACGGCGGCGGCCTTACCAGCGGCAAGCTGCTCCATCATGTCGTTGAAGCCAGGGCGGTCCATCGTGACGCCGGAAATGCCATCGTCCAGGAAGTGGACCAGGTTGGTGTAACCTTTTTCCTTCGCCACCTTGGTCAGCAGTTTCTTTTGGTTGCCGATGCTGTAACTCTCGCCCTCCAGGTTGTCATCGCGGGAAAGCCGCTCATAGAGGAACGCGGTCACATCACGGGATTTGCGGTTGTTCGACTGTCTCATTCAGTCCTCCTTCCTCCGGGACAGCCGAATAGCAATATAACTTGTCTATGTTCATTATACCGCCATCCGCTGTCCCTGTCAGCCGGGTCCGGGAGATTTACTTCGCTTCGCTCTCGGCCTTCATCAACCGCAGGAGGATACTGCCCAAGGTGTCCGGGCTCTCTTTCCGAAAAACAGGCTCAACAACAAACGACCTATTGCCGAAGCGATAGGTCGTCTTTTCATCCAAAGTCTTTTTCATTATACTGGCTTTACCAGCAACAATTTTTTCTTGCATGATAGACCCCTTTCGCAAAAAGTTATTCTTACAAAAAAGGCAGAAAACGGATGGCTACTGGCCGCAGCTCCACGGGAATCTCACCCTGGCCCATGCTGATGGGTGCGCCGCGCAATGCTTTGAGGGCGTTCAACGCGGGAGTCTCATTATCCTGTCTGCGCATCCTCGCCCACAGGCTGCCACACCTGTTTTGCGGCCTGGTTTTGTCGCTCACCTGTTTGGTAGGGGTCCCGTCCTGCGGACTTGCAACAGGGTCATGGCGCACCGGCCGACCGGCTCCACACAGACAGATCGTATCCGTCTGCCTTATACTGCGCCGGAGGCCTCCCGCCGGGCTTTCTTTGTCAAGGAGCTATGGACTCCGCTGCCGGATTGCCAGGGCAAGGAAAGGGAGAGAAACTTGCCCCGAACAATTTTAGACCGTCAGCACCTTGAAACTCGTCACGATGCTATGGATCAGCTTCGTTTCCAGTCTGAGCCGCATATCTTCATCCACATACAGGTACTCGTTCCCATACTCGTCCTTCACCGGTCGGGTGGCAAGAGCCCGGATGTACTTCTGATAGTGAGCGACCACGGCGGCAAGGGCGTTCTCGTCGCCGCTTACGGCTGCCAGGATCACCGGCACCGGAATCGGCTTCACTTGTCCGGCCATTCAAATCCCTCCTTCATCAGGTACTCGCGCAATTCTTTCAGCGTAACGAGCCGCCGCTTGGATACGGTCTGATGGACGATGTTCAGCTTCTCGCTGATCTCACGGTCCGTCATTTCCAGGAAGTAGGACAGCAGGATGACATCCCGCTTGTCCTCCGGCAGCTGCGCCAAGGCATCAGCCAGAAGATCGCCGGTCACGATCACCGGGAGTCCCAGCACTTCAAAGACATGCTCGCTCATAAAGTGCTTGTCCCACACGGCGGTCTGCTCCAGTTCAGAAGCTGTCAGCTCGCCCAGGGACTTTTCCTGGGATTGGAGACTGGCAAGTTCGCGCTGGATGTACCGGGCCTCATTCTTCAAAACCTTGACGCAGAAAGCGCCAAACTGATTTTGAATACGCTGCTCATAGGAGTCTTTCATTTTCTCACCTCCCTTCGCGCCGCACGGGTGCGGGGTGGTGATCTCCTCCCTTTCGCCTCAGTAATGCAAGGCTTGCGATTTTGGCAACCGCGAGAGGGAAGAAATTTTTATGAAAGGCTCCGCTGTATAGCGAAGGCCCACATAAACAGCAAAAAGCACCTGTCTGCAAAATGCAGACAGGTGCTAATGAACTATTAAACGCTTTTATGTAATTACACAGTTCATACTCATAAGTAGAATGTGCCCCGGTGGTGGCCGGGCTTTTTTTGATGGTGCGGGTATTGTCTTATTTTGTCGAAATTCTCCTTGCCTCACGGCGGCTCCCTCCTAAAGCCGCCATAATCTTTAGCGTGTGGTCGTCGTTCCTTTTGGGGGACAAAAAAGCGGCGGCCTTGATATTCAAAGCCGCCGCGATAAAAGGGCATGGATAGTGTCTGCTGAACGACGGCTTTTTTTCTTTTGCCGTCGCCCGGCAGATAGATTTCAGTTATGACTGTTCTTGTAAGATAGTTTGTGCCTCACTCTCGCTTATGTAGCCATATTGGATCATTTTCTGGACAACATACTCTTGACGATGCTCTGCCAGTTCCGGGTTTGCGGTCAATGAATAAATCGAGGGCGCATTGGGAATACCTGCCAAAAGTGTACATTCATAATCCGTCATATCTATGGGGGCTTTCCCAAAATATCCTTGGCTTGCATCGTAAATACAGTAGTAGCCGTCTCCGAAGTAAATAGAATTGACATACAATTCTAAAATCTCGTCTTTTGTATAGGTGTTTTCCAGGTGGAACGCCATAAACATCTCAGCGATCTTGCGGATAAAGCTCTTTTCCTGCGTGAAATACAAATTCTTGGCAAGTTGTTGCGTTATGGTACTGCCTCCCTCACGCAGACTCCATGAAGTCAGATTGCTCCAGGCGGCTCGGCCTATGGCAATCAGGTCGATCCCAAAATGATGTTCAAAGCGGTGATCTTCCACCGCAACAACGGCCTCCAAATAAATAGCCGGGATTTCCGCAAGGGTAGTATAATCAGGATCAGCTTGAATCTCTGCGACCTTCTCATCAAGATGTTGCTCGGCAAGTGCATCATGGTACATTTTGTAACCAAATCCGCCCAAAACACTGCCAGCAACGAGCATGGCCAGCATCGCTAGAGCGAAGAAGCGAAATAGGAACTTTCTTATTCTTTTCATACTGCACCTGCCTTTCCGTTTGAAATAGCGTCTATGTCATAGGCTCCGGCTTACGAATTGCCACCGTATTGTTCCTGCACGGCGGCAGGCAATTCTTCAAATTGTACTTCTGCCCAAGTGACGACACCACGGAACGGGGCCACCTTCAGACATAGATACGCATCGTCAGTGAGAATCCGGCTCGTTTCAAAGCTCAGTTCTCTTTCTGCCCCGGTCTCGTCGTAGGTACTTAATGTGTAGCGATAATTCATCGCTCCATGCGGTGCAATCTCGGTTACACAGTCGTTATCAATTTGCGTGTAGTAGTCCGAGCTTCTCTGTGTAGCCAGAAAAGCAACTACGATAAACGCTACCAACAAAATAGCTATGGAAGCAATGATGATTGTTTTTTTCTTTGTGTTCATAATGAGTACTCCTTATTCAACCTCAATGGATACGGTTCCGTCCGCCTGGTCGCCCCACACTCCGATATAAGTGCTTGTGCCATCTACTTCAACTGTGCCATCGTACTCACCGCTCTCCGAGAGAAGAATCGTCGGATCATCTGCTCCTGAGCGAAGAAAAACCGCTGCCTCGCCGTTTTCAAGCGAAAGAGAACAGGTGATGTGGATCGTACTACCCGCTTCGCGCTCCAGGGTAGTACCACCAAACAAAATCTCTGTACCTGTCAAATTGGAATACGTTGCTTCATAGGACCCCGTGTAATCATCTGCACCGTTCTCCTTGTGGCCTTGCAGTTTACTTTGGGGTGTCAGCGCAGCAGTCCCCGCATCATCAACAAGTTTCCCAAAGGCTTCCAAGATGCTGTCTTTTGCCTGACCGTCGTCAGCTTCGGATAAAGCACCAAGGGCCTGATCAGTGCCATCCGCCAATCCGTTCAGTACAATATCCGTGCCATCCGTCAATCCATTCAACACGGCATCCGTACCGTCTGCCAACGACTGCATGACCGTTGAGCATCCAGACAGGCTGACGACACAAAGAAGCGCGCAAAGAAAAACGCAGATTTTACCTTTATAGTTTGATTTTCGCATGAACGCTCTCCTTTCGTTAGGCGCGACGCCTACCGCGACCTTTTTTGACTTTTTTCTTTTTCGTATTGCCCGTTTTTTTGCTGGGGTGGGAAAACAGCAATATTGCCATAGTCAGAACCAGCACCACCACGATGCCTACCACAGCCAGCAAAACGCTGGGGGCCTGCGTAGCGCCGTTATATTCCTGCATATCAAAACCGGCGAGAATTAGCGCCGCCGAAAACGGGTAGGCAGAGAGCAGGAAGCCGCTCTTGAAGAACAAAATGCAATACCCCAGGAAGAATGTCAGAAGCGACCCGCCCAGGTAGGCCCCACGCATCTGGCCGAAAATCAGGATCATCGGCATACAGACCAGGCTGGTATTGAAAGCGGCTGCGACTAACTGCACGCCCTGCCGCAGCAGAACGGCGGCAGAAAGCCCATCCAAACCGGCGAGCGTGCCGGTCAGAACCGTTACGGCTACACTATAAATCCCAAACAGGATTGACAGGAAAATCGTGACGATCAGTTTCCCGCCCAGCAGCTTTGGGTATGATACCGGCACCGTCAATAGATTCTTCATGGTGTCATTTGTATTCTCACGGTCGATCAGCCAGCCGCCGATCATGACAAGCGAGATTGGCAGAAAAATCTGCGTGTTTCCCCAAATCACATTGGCAAACAGTTTGACAAAATCAAAGTTCTGATCCCGCATCTCCGGGTTGATAATCAGCTGGGTGCCATACTGCACGACAGGGCAGAGCGCCAGAGCCACAATACCAACCAGCAGGATCTGGCAGCGCCGCAGCTTGCGCCATTCTCCTTTTAGAATACTCCACATGACTTTACACCTCCTTAACAGCTCTGACGCTTATAGACCAGCGCGATCAATGTCAGGAACACCGCCGACTCCAGGATAACGACCAGGAACGCCTGAGGCGTTGTCACAAAGTAAGGACTGATCCGTTCCATCAATTCCGTCATCTGTGCGCTGGAGCTGGATGTGTCCAGATACTGAAAGAACCAGCGGAAGGTCAGCGGTCCAGGTAACAGCGTTCCCGCATTGAACCCAAAGGGCTGCATGATGAAATAGTCGTTGGTGCCAAAAATATAGTTGACCGCCGTATAGAAGAACGTGATGATTACGGAGATAATGTAACTACGGTTCAAAAGCACCACCAGGAGAACGCAGGGCAACGCCCCGGCCCACATCATAATTCCCTGTCCGATGCCTACAAAAAACAGCTTCCAAAAGCCGACCGGCTCCAGCCCGGATGCCAGCACGATAGCCAAATTGACCAGGCCGCCGACAGCCATAAACGCGATGGAAAACAGAAACAGCAATGTCATCTTCGCCAAGGCCAGTGCGGGTTTGCTCACGGGAACAGTCATCAGGTTCTTTAGAGTATCGTTGTCCTGTTCTTCAAAGAGCAGATTCGATGCCAAAACCACCACGGCAGGCATCAGAAGCAGATAGGCGCTCAACTGGAACAGAGTGGACATCAGGCGATCCACCGCTTCCGCGCCACTTGAAAATTCCTGCATCTCCGGCAGAAACAGCGCACATCCCAAGGGGATCAAAGCCGAAATGGCCGCAGCCGCAAAGAACAGGGGCTTTCGTTTTAGCTTGGCAAACTCACAGCGCAAAAGTTTAAGCAATGCCCTCACCCCCTGTAACCTGTTTGAAGTAATCTTCCAGAGTGTCCTCATAGAGATGAGCGTCGGACACAGACAACCCTGCGTCTACAAACAGCCGGACTGCCGCGCCGGTGTCCAGACGAAGGTCGCAGACCGTCAGCTCATTGGCACTGTCTACTTCGATATTCTGAATGCCAAGTTTGCTCTGAAGCAGGTTAGCAGCCAGTGCAGCATTGGACACCGTAAAACGGAGATACTTCCCGTTCTTTGCTTCCAGCTCCTCCAGGCTTTCTTCTTCCAGTAATACGCCGTGGTCAATGATTCCGATGTCATCGGCCAGCAGGGAGATCTCCGATAGGATGTGACTGGAAATCAAAATGGTTTTCCCTGTGGCATCGCACAGTTCCCGAATGAAGTCGCGCACCTCTGCGATGCCGATAGGGTCGAGGCCGTTGATTGGCTCGTCCAAAATCAACAGCTCCGGGTTGTGCATGACAGCCAGTGCGATGGCAAGACGCTGCTTCATGCCCAGCGAATACTGGGAAAACAGCTTTTTGTCCCGGTACGGCAGATTGACGACTTCGAGCGCCCCCTTGATGTATTTGGGGCTTTTAAGTCCTCTCAGATCGGCAAAAATCCGAAGATTTTCCGTTCCCGTCAGATTCGGATAAAACCCAGGCGACTCAATCAGGGAACCGATACGGGGCAGGATGTTTTTTTCGTTGCCGCGAAGCGGTTTGCCGAAAATCTTCACATCGCCGGAAGATGGTGCGGTAAGGCCCAGCAGCATCCGCATGGTGGTGGTTTTCCCGGCTCCGTTGCGGCCCAACAGGCCATAGATACGCCCTTTCCTCACATGGATGGACAGATTGGACACGCTGTTCTGCTCCCCGTATGTTTTGGTAAGGCCACGGGTTTCGATAACATAATCGCTCATGTGCGAATACCTCCTTTTCGTGATGGTTTAAGCATACCATCCCAACCTTGAGATAACGCTGAGCCAACCTTGAGTTATCTCTGAGATTTTAGACACAGAATAGGCATCCGACATTCTTTGCGCTATAATGTAAATAAAGATAGGTGGTGAAATTTGCTTATGACAAATCACAAAATACTGCTGGTCGATGATGACCGCGATGTATTGGAGATGCTGCTCTCCATTTTCCGGCGGGCAGGATATACGAATCTGCGAACCGCTGCATCGGGCGCTGAGGCGCTGCGGATATGGCAGGAAGAACAGCCAAGTCTGATTGTTCTGGATGTGATGATGCCGGATATGGACGGCTTTTCGGTTTTGAAAAAGATACGCCGGACAAGCCGAGTCCCCGTTCTGATGCTGACTGCCCGTGGTGAAGCGGAGGATCGCATTGAGGGATTAGAAATTGGTGCAGACGACTATCTCGCCAAGCCGTTCTTGCCCAAAGAATTGCTGCTCAGGGTTGGTGCGATCCTCAGCCGCGCTTACCCAAGGCAAAATGAAATGGTGGAACTCGCTGGAGCCACTGTGGATATGGACAATGCAGAAGTTTGGAAAAACGGTGAAAAACAGGCATTGACCGCCAAAGAGATGCAGCTTTTTGAAAAGCTGTATCAAAACGCAGGGCGGATCGTGACCACGGGTATCCTGTGCGAGACAATATGTGGAGAGTTTTGGCAAGGGTATGAAAGCACCCTTTCTACCCATATCCGGCACCTGCGGGAAAAGATTGAAGAGAACCCATCAAAGCCGGTATCATTGGTCACCGCCAAGGGGCTTGGCTATCGCCTCAATCTAAAGGAGGTGTCGCCATGAATACGGTGCATCGGTTTTTCCGACGGTATATCTTTTCCACGGTCGGAATCGTGATCTTGTTTTTGGCAGTTAACCTTGCCTTGTTCTTTACTATCCTCATCACGGGAAGTATAAGCGGAGCGGACCCCTCTTTTTCTGTCCAGGATTTTTCGGACCACGTTGTGTTGCAAGATGAAAAATGGGTTGCGGACGATACTGCGCTTTCCATGCTGCAAGAACAATCTGCCTGGGCCATGCTGCTGGATGAAGATGGTGATGTCGTCTGGCAGCAAGACTTGCCGGAGAACCTGCCGCGTTCCTATACGAGTGCGGAAGTAGCTTCTTTCAGCCGCTGGTATTTGGAGGACTACCCGGTAAAAATATGGACGCGTGCGGACGGCAACCTTATGGTTGTCGGCTATCAACCTGGAACGCTGGTAAAGTATTATTTTTCTCTGGAGTGGCCCTATATGGGGGTTATGCTCGGTGGAATCGCAGCGGTTTTTATTATCAATCTGCTGCTCATTGTTTTCCTGATTCTTCGGAACACACGCAAAGTAGAAAGAGCTATGACGCCCATTCTGCAAGGTATTCAAAATTTAAGTCACGGAAAAGCGCCGCATCTGGAGGAGCAAGGGGAACTGGCCGAAATCAACGCCGGACTGAACCGGGCCGCAGACTATATGAAGAAAAAGGACAACACAAGAGCGGAGTGGATTCGCGGCGTATCCCACGACATCCGCACACCGCTTTCGATGGTGCTGGGGTATGCCAGCGAGCTGGAAGATGACCGCAACCTTCCGCCGAACGCAAGAAAACAGGCAGGGATTATTCGCCGGGAAAGCGAAAAGATGAAACGGCTGATCGACGATTTGAACCTGACCACCAAGCTGGAATATGCGCTCCAGCCCGTTCACTTCAAAGATGTGGATTGGGTAGAGACCAGCCGCCAAGCTGTCAGTGAAGTGCTGAATAACGGTCTGGACAGCCGGTATGAGATCGTATTTGCCGAGACGCAGCCAGGGCGCACAATCCACCTTTTGGGGGACGAGGGCCTGTTGCGGCGTATGCTGGACAATCTGCTCCGCAACAGTATCACCCACAATCCGCAAGGATGCAGGATCGCCGTTTTTGTCGGAGAAGAAAATGGGCGCTGCATTTGCACGGTTTCAGATGACGGAATGGGAATCACACCGGAACGTCTGAAGGCATTAAATCGCGGGGATGACATTGCCAGCACCCAGGGTAGCGATGAAAAGTCAGAGCATGGTCTGGGCTTAAAACTGGTAGCGCAGATTGTAAAATCACATCGCGGAATCGTCTCTTTTTCCGCCAACGCCCCGCATGGGTTAGAAGTTAGAATCTCGCTGCCGACCCAGCCGCTTATTTCATAAGCATAGAACAAAACCCGGAAAGGAAAACAGATGAGCCAATATCTTGAAGCACTGCGGCAGGCGATGGTCATTTATCCGATAATCATTGTCCTGTTCACAGTGCCGTACATCGCATGGAGTTATCATAAATATGGATCAGTCCTCAGTTTACGGGTGCTGATTGTGTACAGCTTTATTCTGTACCTTCTCTGCGTTTACTGCTTGGTCATTCTACCGTTGCCTACGCCGGAGAAAGCTGCTACGCTACACGGACATAAGGTTCAACTCATCCCATTTTCCTTCATTGCCGATATAGCCAAACAGTCACAGATTCAGCCCGGACAGCCTGCAAGCTGGCTGAGCATTTTCACCGGAAGTGCCTTTTGGACCACCGTATTCAATCTGTTTATGACAATGCCTTTCGGTGTCTATCTGCGGTATTACTTCTGCTATAATTGGCGCAAAACTTTGCGATTGTCTTTTTTGCTTTCTCTGTTTTTCGAGCTGACCCAACTCAGCGGCCTGTACTTTGTCTATCCAGGCAGCTACCGTCTGTTTGATGTAGATGACTTAATCGTCAATACTACCGGCAGCATGATTGGCTTTGCTTTGGCAGGACCGGTGAGCCGCCTTTTGCCTACACGGCAAGAATTAGATACTGTCAGCTTCCGACGGGGTGCGTCCATCTCCTTTACGCGGCGTGTTTTCTCACTTCTGGCCGATATGGCTTGCCTGACCTTTACATCAGGCATCCTAGCCGTGGTTGTGGTCTCGTTTGGAATCACTCTCTCCATTCAATGGATGCCGTTTCTGTTTCTTCTGTACTTTGGGCTGCTGCCTATTTTTTGTCACGGACAAACCCCTGGCAAGCGGCTGACCCGAATGAAAATTGTGCAAAGGAATGATGACACAGCACATTGGTATCAATATTTCCTGCGCTATGGCCTGCTGGTTGCTGGCCTGGTCGGAGTGCCGTACTGCTTGAATCGGCCACTATTTATTTTGATGGATATATTGCACCTGGACAGCTTAGCATCTCTTGTACTGCATGGATTGCTGGTCGGCGGGTATCTGTTCTGGCTGTTTTTTGCCGGGATTCGCATGGCTCTGCACAAGCCCTTGTTCTATGAGCGATGGTCACGGACAAAATTGGTAAGCACGGTGAAACGCACATCGAATTGAGCATTGGCTTGATATTCATACTTTTTTGCGTCTAGCGACACTTCAAAAAGCATTTATAATGCCAAAAATCAGGGATAGGGCGAATGGTTTTTAACCATTCGCCCTATCCCTGATTTTTGCGCCGTATTTTTTGTCCGTTACTTGTAACATGAATTATATTGGCTATATATAGGAATTATATAGACATATTCAGAAAGAAAGGTGAACAGTAGAATGTAATTGGGTGAATGGATATGGCAAAAAGGCCGGTAGAGAAAATCGACTTCCGCCCCTATGGAGCGGCAATCAAATCAGCGAGGAAGGGGCACAAGGAGTCCCGCAACAAAGTCGGAGACGAGATGTATCTCTCCCCACGCTATCTTGCAAATATTGAGAACAAGGGACAGCATCCGAGCGTCCAAATCTTTTTGGAGCTCATGTCCCGTTATCATATTTCCGTGGACCAGATCCTTTTTGGGAATACAGAGGGTGGAAAGTCCACCGCATACCGCCAGCTTGACGCCTTGGTGAATGAGCTGACCGACAAAGAGATACAAATTCTCATTGCCACCGCGCAGGCCATTTTGGACGCAAGGACGGCCGGTGAGGAATAGTGTTCCCGGTACAACTGTATAGGAACTGACAGACGCTGTAAACGCATGTGTTTACGGCGTTTTTTCTTTTCCAAGAGGTAGCCAAATCTTCCGTTTCCGTATTACTAAGGTACGAAAGGAGTAACGACAGCAAGCACAGCAAGTGTAGCCACACTTGCGAATTTTCGGTTTAGGGAACCCCTTGCCCCTAAACACAAAAATTGCTTGCTGGGATAGTCCCAGACCCTTATGAGGAAACGGAGGCACATGCTATGGCAAATCGCAAACGGCCCATCGTCCTGCGCTGCCCGGTGACAGCAGAGGAACGGGCGCTGATTGAGCAGAAGATGGCCCAGCTCCACACAAAGCGGATCGGCGCCTATCTCCGCAAAATGGCGATTGATGGGTACATCATCCAGGTGGACACCACCGACATCAAGGAGATGACCCGCGCCCTCTCCGCCATCGGCCGGAACATCAATCAGATCGCCAAACGGTTGAACGCCGGCGGTCTGGCCTACCAGGCCGATATGGAGGAGATCCGGGAGAGGATGGACCAGATATGGCAGTTACAAAGACGCATCCTATTAAGTCAACGCTAAAAGCGGCCATTGACTATATCTGCAATCCCGACAAGACGGACGGGAAGCTACTGGTGTCCTCCTTCGGCTGCTCCGCCGAGACCGCCGACATTGAATTTGCCTGGACCCGCCGCCATGCTATCGACAAGGGTACGAACCTGGGCCGCCACCTGATCCAGGCGTTTGAGCCTGGGGAGGTCACGCCGGAGGAGGCCCACCGGATTGGCATGGAACTGGCGCGGGAGGTCCTGGTCGGCAAATATGAATTTGTCCTCACCACCCACATAGACAAAGACCACGTTCATAACCACCTGATTTTCAATGCGGTCAGCTTTCAGGACCACAAGCACTATCACTCCAATAAGCGGAGCTATCACTTCATCCGCCGCACCAGTGACCGGATCTGCAAAGAACATGGCCTGTCCGTCATCGTTCCCGGCCGGGACAAGGGCAAGAGCTACATTGAGCATCAGGCGGAACAGAACGGCACCAGCTACAAGGCGAAGCTGCGTGCCGCCATTGACCGGCTCCTGCCCGGCTGCTCCGACCTGGAGAACCTGCTCCGCCGCCTCCAGCGGGAAGGGTATGAGCTGAAACGGGGCAAGTACATATCCGCCAGGGCTCCGGGCCAGGAGAGGTTCACCCGATTGAAAACCCTGGGCGCCGACTACGCCGAGGAGGCCCTGACCGCCCGGATCGCTGGAAGGCCCAGGCCCTCCCGCCAGCCGCAGCAGCGCACCGGGAAGCCCAGCCTGCTCATCGACATCCAGAACAATTTCAAAGCCCAGCAGAGCGCCGGCTACAAACACTGGGCGACCATCGAGAATTTGAAGCGGGCCGCGGAAACACTGAACTTCCTGACCGAACATGGGATCTCCAGCTATGAGGAACTGTCCGAGCGGTGTGACGGGGCTGCGGCCGCTACCGCCAGGGTGAAGGCAGACCTCCGGGCAACAGAGAAGGAAATGGAGCGGCTGACCCTCACCATGAAGCACGCCGCTACCTACCGCCAGCTCCGTCCCCTGTATGACCAATACCGCCAGTCCAGGGACAAGGAGAAATTCCTCCGGGGGCATGAGGGGGAGATTATCCTGTTTGAGGCGGCGGCAAGGGAACTGAAACGCCTGGATGCCGTACCCCTGCCCGCCGCCCAGCGGCTCCGGGCCGAGATGGATGAGCTCACCGCCAGGAAAGCCGTCCTGCAATCGGAATATAGAAAGGCCCAGCGGGAGGAACGGGAGTACGACACCCTCCGCCAGAATGTGGAGGCCCTGCTGGAAAAGCCGAGGGAGGCCGAACCGCAGAGGCAGCGAAATAACGAGCTGGAATAGCGGAGGTTGTGCGCCTTTACCAGACTTTTCAAAAAACCCTGGGCGCGGTCAGATTTTCCCGGTATAATGGAGGCAGGAATGGAGGTGCCGCCAATGACGAGAACCGAGGCCATCAAGGAATTTTTCAAGAAGGCAGTTTTGCCCGTCGCCATCGCCGGGCTGCTGTACTGCATTTTCAAATCCGCCTGCATCAGGAATGGGGAGCTGGATCTTCTCTGGCTCTGGATACTCTGCGGCCTGCCCTTCGGCATCCATCGGATGTGCGTCTGGATCGTGCCGGGCGGCGGCTCCCTGGGCGGCGGTGCCGCGCTGTTCGCGCTGAACTTCATCATCGGCGGCCTCATCGGGGGCTTCGTCCTGGTGTGGCGCCTGCTGGTGGCGGCGTGGTATGTGCCCCTCACCATCTACCGCCTGATCGTGGGGTAACCGCACTATGGAAATGTGGAAAACGGCCGCTCCGCCGATGGAAAGCGGATATTCACGGCCCGATGGAAAAGCCGCCGGCTTTCCCACAGCCCGCAAACATCGTTTACCACAGCTCCGCAAGCATGACCGTTTACGCACATTCCCACAGCGCCTACTGCGGCGAATATCCTTCCTATCCTGTCCGATCCTGATTGAAAGAAAAAAAAGAGAACAAAAAAAGAAACGGGAGTGTCACCCTCGGCTCAAACCGAAGGCGGCGCTCCCGCTACATTACTTAATAGGTGCTTGCTGTTTTATATGGATTTTCTTACTACGTCTGTGGTGCTGTCTTTTTCGCGTTGATACAGACTGACTATCTGGAACCTTGATTTGGTTCGTTAACCGCCTAATCTCAGGAAACTTTCCATCTTCAATGTTACAGGCGGCCTGTATCTGTCCTTTTAATGAAAGAATTTGCCTTGCATCTTCTTCCGAGCAGGTTTCAACGCCAATCAGTGGTTTTACAGTCTGAAATGCATCGTATATGGTCTTTTGAAGCCCATTAGGAACAGCAAGGGAATGTTCGGGAGTGACAACTGTTCCTGTGATCGGTTTATAGTCAGATGGACCATAATACTTTACTTTGGGGTATTTAGGCTTGTGCCCATACTTTCTCAGAACACGGTCAATCATTTGGCTCAACTGATGAGGAGAAAAAGGCTCTTTACTGGAAAATGTCATGTCATCCACATACAAAGTGAATTTGCAGCCGTGCTGTTTCGCCAAATCAAAGATTTCTGAAAACATATCAGAATAGGCGTAAAAGGCCATAATTTGACTTGTCGGGCATCCGGTTGGGATACCACCATTGTATGTGATAATGTTCGTTAGGATCTCGGCTACATCAGGGGAAGTTTCTAGTTTCTGTACGAAAAATTGGTATACAGGTTCTCGTGTACAGTTGTCATAAAACTTTTTAATATCAATAGTCAGAACATACTTCCCGTTCAAATGCGCTTTCCCGTTGTCTATATAGCACTTCTGCTTTTCTCCAGAAATAAGCCATTCAGGCCGGATGACCCGCTGAAGCAGATAAAGGATTCTGCGTTGGATAGCTTTAAGTGTCTTATCCGGGGCTGTTATTTCTCTTTTTTCATCAGAGTGCTTTTTATCTATTTCAAATTTGTGATACCCGATGATGCCATCAATTATTTTGAGGCCACCGGGGTCAAGACGCAGAAGATACTCAAGACGCTTTCTTGTCCGGCATTTATAAAGAGCGCATTGAGTTATGTCATATTTTTTGATTGGTACTTTATTCTTCATCTGGATCACCTGTTGCCGCAGACATATTTTGTATCAGGTGTGCCATCATATTTCTGATAAAAGCAGTTCCTTTGCCTGACTTTTCTGCTTCCTCCATATTTTCAGAGAGCAAGATCAAAGAGGACAATCGGATACCGTAAATATCCGCATATTTTTGGAGCAAGTCCAAAGATGGTTGCTTTTTGTTATTTTCAATTTCTGAAAGATAACTTGCGGAGATGCCAAGTTCCGAACTCATTTCACTGGCCTTATATCCATAAATAATGCGCATACGTTTCAGTACATCTCCGATCATGCTTGTCACCTCCCAGTTACTCCAATTCTGATTTATAATACAAGCCGTTTGGCCTAATAAACAAAAATTAGATGGGCTTCCCGTTTGCTGCACCACCTCGCCTTACTTCTTAAACATCTCACAAAAGCACTGGATGATTTGTAAAATCACCAGCAGTACTTCAAGTGCTCTAAACGCCAACCGGAATAAAGTTTTACGCCATTTGCGCTTGAACTTGAAACGGTGAGAAGTTCGGGGGTTCGACGAGTTGCCGGGACTGTCCTGCATGAACAGCGATTTTTTGTGCTTACGCATCATATACCTCTTTCGAGAACCACGAAGTATAGTTAATGTGGCTCCCTCCCGGGAAAGAGTTGGTGCATACAGGACAACCCATCTAATTCCTTTGGGCATGGCCCAAGCTCCCGGCTTGGGCCATGCCGGGCGACGGCGCATCGGGCGGTCAAGCCGTGTGCCGCCCCCGTGGGGTAGAACACCTTCAAGATGTTCCGCGAGTGTTTATACACTCCAATTTAGGGGAGAAGACCAGCAGGGGTATACGCCTCTGCTTTTCGCTGCAATGCTATCATAGCAAATTTTATTCTTTGTGTCAAGCTGCAATTTCGCTATTAGCGAATAAAAATTTTCAAAACAAAAATGGGAGCGTCACCCTCGGCTCAAACCGAAGGCGGCGCTCCCGCTTTGTTGTGGATAAGTGTTCAAACCAGCCCCTTTTCGCCCCTAAAACGGAGGCGGCAGGCCAGCATGGGAAATCATAAGGGCACCCCTTAAAAAAGCCGCCACAGGCAGTTTTCCGTCCTGTTTTCAACCTCTATTCCCACACTTTTTCGAGCGTGCGGACTGGTAATGGGGACAGGTGATGAGCACCACCCGGAAGCTCTGCTTGCAGGGGTGGGCGCAGCCCTTGCAGATCTTGTTATACTTGCGGCGGCCGTTCTCCCCCAGGAAGAAAGCCCATTCCAGCCGCCACTTCTTGCTCCGGCTCATAGGTCGTGCTCCGGGGGCTTCTTCTGGTGGGCCTTGTCCGGGGGCTTGCGCTCGCCGCACGCCCGCTTGGCCTCCTCCAGCCGTTCCCGGATGGAGGGGCGCTTCTCCGGGGATGTCCGGGCCGCCTCGGCCTTCGCCGCCTCCTGCTCCTCCCCCTTGCGGCCGTTATTGATAACCCCATCGATCATCCCGTAGTCGTCCTCCACGGTCATCTCGGCGGTGCGGAGAGGATTTTCCGGCTCTACCGGCAGGGCGATGATCTGCCCGTTCAGGTTGATGAACTGCTCCGGCTGCTTGAAATGTTCCGTGTACTTCTGCGCCAGCTCCGGGGGCAGCGAGGTGAAGTCCTCCTCGCTCAGGCCCACCACCAGGAAGGTGCCGGCCATGATGTCATAGAGGTTGCCCTCCTCATCCCGCAGGCCCCGGTTCAGTTCCAGGCCGATCAGCTTGCCCTCATCGTTGCAGACCAGCCCCACAGGGTCAGAGAAAGGATAGGAGGCGGTAATGTCGCCGCCCACCTCCGCTTGCAGCGAGTGAAGGCCGGGGTCGATCTCCTTCAGGTAGGGTTCCTTCCTGGGCTCCACCACCAAAACGGTCATCTTCTCCGGCGCGGCGTGTTCCTGGGCCTCCTCATTGCGGATAGCAAAGGCCCTGGCGCCGTTACCCATGATGAGATACTTCCCATCGTCAGACTGATGGTGCAGGCCGTACCCGACCGCCTCCATCTGCTCCCGGCTCATGTCCGTCACATAGAAGGTGCCCCTGGGGGTCCGCACTGTTTCGCCGGTCTCCCGGTCATCCGGGGAGGGCTCCGGGGCCTTGCCAAACAGCTCCGCCTCATACTCCCGGCCCGCCTGCTCCGCAAAGGCCAGCATCTCGTCCGCATGGGACTTGTCCGGGTCCTCCAGTGCCGCTTTGATTACAGCCGGATCAAAGTCAAGAAATTCCTCATACCCGGTGGCGTCCTTGAATTTTTCGATCTCCGAAGGCAGGTAGTCCTCTTGGGTCTGCCCCAGGGCAGACAACTTCTCATCCAGGGCCGAAATGCGGCCGGCCATCAGGTTTTCATAAATTTCTTCCTTCGCCGCGTGTTCCTTCGGGTGCTCGGCGGCATACTGCGGGTCGTGCTGGCGAAAAAACTCGTCCATGTCGTAGGCAATATCCATCGCCCATTCCGAAATTTCTTCTTCGGGAATATCATCCTGGAAAGTCATCACCCGGTATTCGTCCGGGATACTGCCGCGTTCACCATCGTACACCTCGTCAAAGCGGTCCCCGGTATCCCGCACATACCCGAAGTCGGTAAACTCGCCGCCTTCCTCCAGGGCGATGTCCCGGCCGTAGGCCTCGTAGTCAATGTAGTTCCGCAGGTGCTCCGGCACCTGCATGGCGTCCAGCTCCTCGATGTAATACCGGCCCAGGTCGTCATGGTCGCGGATGTCGGGGTACACATCATAGCAGTCCAGGTTCTCGGTCAGGTTGATGATCTCCTGCAAACTGCTGGAATGGTCGCCGATCTCCATAGCAGCCTGGAACTGTTCGTACTCGCCTTGGCTCATCTCATCCAGCTTGGAGGCCAGGTAGTTGAGCTCGTCCAGGTTCTCATACTCGCCCAGCTTGTCATAGAGGCCATCCACATAGCAGTCATAGTCGGTGATGAACCACTCCTCATAGGGCTGGCCGAAGTCGTCCTTCTGGCCAATGCTGATCCGTTCAAACACCTTTTGCAGCTCCTCCGCCGTGGTGGGGAACTTTACCCATTCACCCACCAAAGAGCCCTCGTTGTACTTGCCCAGGTTGGTGATGAACGCAGCGAAAGGATAGTCCTTGTCATATTCATAATGGGGCATAGCGACACCTCCTTACAGTTCCGGCTCGGACTTCCCCTTGTGGGGCGCCGGCGCCTTGCTTTTTCCCATGCACTCCTGCTTGCTCTGCTCCAGCCGTTCCTTGATAGAGGGTTTCCGGTCCACCTGTTTCTCCTGGGGGCGGTCATGCTGCCACTCGTCCCCGGACAGCGTTAAATAGCCCCTGCTGGTAAAACAGCCCTGTTCCTCCTGCATGGCATGCTTGCCGAAGGGTGCCGGGTCAATGGCGTCCAGCAGCTCCGGGGGCAGAAGGGTGTCCAGGTGCTGCGCCAGATAACGCCAGCCAACATCTTCCACCTTGCTGATGTTGGACTCCAGAATGAAATACTCGGTATTGGCGGGAAATTCCCGGAACTGTTCCAGGAAGGTCAAACGATAGGGAGACTCCTGGACAGCGGCCAGAAGGTTCCGGTCCTCCTGGGAGAGAGCGGCCAAAGCCTGAAGTGCCGCCTTCTGCTCCGCGGGGCTCCCCTCATGGGGGAGCATCGCTTTCAGATCGTTCAGGGAAATATCGGATTTACTTTTTGCCATTCACGCCCTCCTTCCGTTTGGGGAACTCCAGCTTGAAGCGGACATACTTCCCGCCGGTATCATCCAGCACCACCACCGCGTCATAGGTGGAGCCCTTCTTTTCAGACCACATTCCCTTGACGGAGGTGCGGCCCTTCTTCAGCAGGTCGCCGGCCATCTTCTTGGTCAGTTCCTTTTTGCGGGAGGTCCAGAAACGGTCATCCTTCCACAGCACAAACTGGCAGGAGCGGTCGGAGCAGTAAAAATTCTTCTTGCCCTCATACACCGGCTTGCCGCAGCGGGGGCAGAGGCCCACGGCCTCCCGCTCCGGGGCGAACAGCTTCTGGCCCTCCTCGGAAATGTGGGAGTAGTTTTTCACCAGTTCCCGCGCCATTTCTGAAATCCCATCCATGAACGAAGCGGGGTCCGCCTCGCCCCTGGCAATGCCGGTCAGTTTCTGCTCCCACTCCGCCGTGAGCATGGGAGAGGTCAAGGCCTCCGGCAGGACCGTGACCAGGTTGATCCCCGCCTTGGTGGGAATGAGGCTTTTGCTCTTGCGCTCCACAAACCCGGCCGCCACCAGCTTTTCCAGGATCGCCGCCCTGGTGGCCGGAGTCCCCAGCCCCTTGCGCTCGGCATCGTCCGGGATGTCCTCCTTGCCGGCGTTCTCCATCGCCGACAGGAGGGTGTCCTCCGTGTACGCCTTGGGCGGGGCGGTGAAATGTTCGGTGACATCGGCCTCCACCTGGTCAAAGGTCTGCCCCTCGGTGAAGTCCGGCAGCGGGTCGGGCTCCGCCTCGTCCTCCGGCTTCTCCTTCAGGGAGGCGCGGAAAATGCGGTCAATGTCCTTCCACCCCAGGGACAGCACATGGCGGCCCTTGGCGGTGAAGGTGTGCCCGCCACAGATGAAGGTCGCCGTGACCGCCTCGTACACATACGGTTCCGCCGCCGCGCACAGCAGCTCCCGGCACACCAGCAGAAGGATATTGCGCTCACCCACGGGCAGGCCGGACAGATCCATCTTCTCCAGCTCCAGGGTGGGGATAATGGCGTGGTGGTCGGACACCTTCTTATCGTTTACCAGCAGGGACACATCCGGGAAAAACTCGGCGCATCCATCAAAGGGCGGCACTTTGGCCGCCAGGTGGAGGACCGCCGCAGCGGTCTCCGCCATGTCAGCAGTTAAAAACCGGCTGTCCGTCCGGGGATAGGTCAGCAGCTTCTTCTCGTACAGCGATTGCGCGTAGTCCAAAGTCTGCTTGGCCGTGTAGCCGAAAATGCGGTTGGCCTCCCGCTGGAGGGTGGTCAGGTCGTAGAGCTTGGGCGGCGCCTCTTTCTTATGTTCACGGGTGACGGAAGTGCAGACCGCCGAGTCAGCGGCACAGACCGCTCGCAGGGCCTCCGCCTCCTCTGGGGAGGTGATCCGCTCGCTGACCGCCTCGGCCCCGTCCAAGGCCAGGCGCACATGGTGGTACTTCTCCTTCTTGAAGCTGGTGATCTTCCAGTCCCGGTCCACCAGCATGGCAAGGGTGGGCGTCTGCACCCGCCCCACATTCAGGGTGCGGTGGTAGAGAACGGAGAACAGCCGGGTGGCGTTGATCCCGATGAGCCAGTCCGCTTTCTGGCGGCAGAGGGCGGACTGATACAGCGGGTCATACTCCGCGCCGGGGCGCAGGTTGCCAAACCCCTCCCGGATGGCCGCGTCCTCCATCGAGGAGATCCACAGCCGGGAGAAGGGCTTGGTGCAGCCCGCCATCTCATAGACCAGGCGGAAAATGAGCTCACCCTCCCTCCCGGCGTCGCAGGCGTTGACCAGCTCGGTGACATCCTCCCGGTCCATGAGGCACTTCAAGTTCTGGAAGGCGTCCTCCTTGTCCTTCACCAGCACATAGCGGAAGGGCTCCGGCAGGATGGGAAGGTCATCATACCGCCATTTCTTGTAGCCGGGGTCATAGCCCGCCGCATCCATCGGGGACACCAAATGGCCCACACACCAGGAAACGATGAGCCCATTCCCCTCAAAACAGCCGTCGGCCCTGGATGTGACGCCCAGGGCCGACGCGATGGATTTTGCAACACTCGGTTTCTCGCAGATCACCAGCTTCATTTCGTTTCCTCCGTTTCTTCTTCCTGTTCCGGTTCGTCCTCGTTGATGTAGTCCTCCTCATCCTCAAAATCATAGTCGTCCGGGTCCGCTCTGGCCTTGGCCGCCTGCTTGGGCTTGATGAACTTGATATAGGCGAAGGCTCCGCCGCCGCCCAGCACCAGCAGCACCAGGGCCAGCGCCAGGGCGCCGCCACCGCCGGACTCCTCCTCCGGCTCCGGTTCGGGTTCAACCTCCGGTTCCGCGCCGGCACACTCGCTCATGTTGACAGAGCAGACCGGGCAGGAAGTGTTCACCGCCCCCGCCTGGCACTTCTCGGCGCAGGAGCAGACCGCGGGATCCTCCTGGGTCTCTCCATCTTCCATCAGGGCCATAAGGTCCGCCTCATCCACCTGGTTGAGGAAGTGAACGGCGGTCTCCGCATCCTCATTCGCCCGGTCGATCAAAATATAAAAATAGTTGCCCGCTTTGGTGGTGACCGTGATGAGCTGCTTGTCGCCGTAGAAATCGTCCACCAGAGTAGCGTTGCCCTCCGGGGTCAGGGGCTGACCCTCCGGCTCCATACCCCCGGTGGTCTCCTCCTGGGGTTCCTCCGTCACTTCCGGCTCGGCAGTTTCGGTATAGTAGGGTTCTCCATCCCCGCCGCCGGCGGAGGCCGGCACCGCAAAAGCCGTGGTACAGAGCACCACGGCCAGCATGGCTGTAAACAGGCGGATGATCTTTTTATTCCTCATTTTCGCTGTCCTCCATATCTTCGTCGCCGGGGTCAGCCGCGGCCTCCGCCTCCATCATGCCATCCGGCAGGGTGATGAGGCCGCTGGCGTAGGCCTTCAGGAAGGCCGTCAGCTCCCGGTTGTCCATCTTCACCGCCTTGACCATGCGGACGATCTCCAGGTTCTCCTCCTCGGTGAGCTGGGTCTCCAGGGTGCGGAGGCGCTTCTGCTGTTCGGAGATCTTCTCCCTGGTCTTTTCAATGTCGCGGCGGATCTTCTCAACAGTTGCCATGTTCGCAAAACTCCTTTCCAAATCGTTCTTTCCATGAGTAGTTCCGGCCCAGGCCCTGGACCGTTTTCAAATTGGGGCGGGCGTTGTCCTCCAGGGCGATGGCCCGCCGGAACAGATCCGGGTGGTGGTCCCGCAGATAGATGATCTCCTCCGCCCGCATACTGGGACAGAAGAAACAGGAGGACTTGCCCGGCTGGGGCAGACCCGCATCTTCAATGGCTTGCAGGCAGGCCGCCCGGTCCCATCCCCATTCCATCAGGGGATACCACTTGCTGTACTTTTGGTCGGCCAGGTCGCCCAGCAGCACCTTGTCGCTGCGGTAGCTCTCGCCCGCGTCGTAGCCGATGAACTTCACCACCCGCTTTCCTGCCGCCCATACCTTGCGGCAGGGCGGGTAGCGGTTGCAGAACTTGTCCTGCGGCCCGATCTTGTGTTTCAGGGAACACCGCTTGAAGCCGTAGGCCATAGAGGGCAGAGTGCCGCTCTGCAAGCACTCCTGCTCCAAAGTCAGCCGCTTTCCGTCCCGCGTGGTCTTGTAGACTCTGGTGATGGGCGGCATCCCGTGTTCCTTCAGCCAGCGGTCCATGATGTCCAGGTAGGCGTAGGTGTGGGGGTGTTCCGCCCCGGTATCCGCAAAGAGGATCAGGTCCACCGGGATGTGGTGCTGGTGAAGGCCGACTAAAAGGGCGGTGCTGTTGGCGCCGCCCCCGTAAGAAACCATATTGATGTCTGTTTTACCTCCCACTCAATTCCTTTTCATATCGGTATTTCATTTGTGCGGGATACAGAGGTTCAGAAGGGCGGCGTTTTCCAGTCCAAATCTTGCCTCCGGCCAGACCGGCACATTTCCAGCCCGCTGCCCGAAGGCTCACCCCGTTCTCTGTATCCAAAATATAAGTGATGATTTTCTGGTATCCCATAGTTCTGGCAGCTCGCGCCGCCGCGCCGTAGAGGAAACTGCAAGCGTTCTGCGTCCCATCCGTACACAGCCTGTTGACTTCGAGGGTCAGCCCATCATCCAAATACCGGCTGACAGGCCGCCCCACGATAGCGACGCCCACAAGCTGTCCATCCACCATACAGCCCAGAGAGAATTTGTGTCCCCGCACTGGCTTGTGGTGGCGGTGGTTCTTCGCGACAAAAGAGTTAGCCTCGGACAGAGATACCGGCCGTAAAGAGAGCATAGAACACCTCCCGTCAGTTGTACGGCGGGCGGCCGTAGGCATAGAGGTGAGACTGCCAGTAGCTAGTGTTCAAGTTTGTGTAAGAGATGGGATCTCCACAGTGCAGCATCATATTGTCGCCCACATAAATACCCACATGGGAAACGCCTGGGGTGTCATAGGTTCCTACAAAAAATACCAGGTCGCCCGGCTGGGGATCGGATACCGGCGTGGAGATATTGTAGAGCCCCTGGGCGCCCAGCCGCCCGGTGTTGCACAGGCCGCTGTTGGTCAGCACATAGCTCACGAAGCCGGAGCAGTCAAAGGAGGTCTCCGGACTGGAGCCGCCCCACACATAGGGATACCCCAGGTATTTCTCCGCCTCGGTGATAAGGGTGGCAAAGCGTTCATCCGTCAGATACTCGGCGGGGATGTCCCAGGCCGTGGGCGGGTTCTCCACATACTTGCCCACATACCCGGAGGACGGGAACAGATCCGGCCTGTTTCCCAGGGTGGACATATACAGGGCGTACATGGAGAGCTGGTCCTCGCCCATGATGTAGACCGGCACATGGGAGAGATTGAAGTTTTCCAGTGTCACGGTGCAGATGTACCAGGTGTAGGGCACCCGTACCGTATAGGGGTTGCCCTCGCTGTCTGTCCGGGTCTCTGTACGGTAGCGGGTCTCTGTCGTTACCGTTTCCGTGAGGATGTACTGCTTTTCAAACAGCATCTCCAGATCCCCTTGCACCTCGTCCAGGGTGAACACCCCCTCATGGAGGGCGGACAGGATGGACAGCAGCACATAGGGGTCATGCTCGATCTCGTCCAGGTCAAAGTGATACTCGTCGTAGTCGTGGGTGGCCTCGTAGGTGTCCAGGTATTCTTGCAGCTCCGCCTCCATCTCACAGTAGGCGGCCTCGGCCCCGGTCAGGTCCGCGTCCTCCGAAAGATAGGAGGAGCCTACCAGGCCGGAGGCGCCGCCCCCAAACATGGAGGTGCAGGATTGCATCAGGCCCATAATCAGCATAAGCATTAGCCCGATCCCGCCCACGATGAGAAGGGTGTGCTTGTTCTTCGTGACAAAGCCGCCCAGCTTTTGAGCCACGGTCCCGCCGCCCTTCTTTGCCGCGGAGGCGGCAGCTTGGGACGTCTTGCCCGCGGCCTGGGCCGCGCCGGTCCCTGCCCGGTGCACAGCGGCGTACTGCTTTTGCAGGCGTTTCTTCTGCCACAGGCGGGAGATGGGGTTGCTGGACGCAAGCTGGGGGTTCTCCATGACTGACTTCTGCCAATAGAAGTCGGCGTTGGCCTTGACCGCAGCCTGCTCCGCCCGCTTCACATCCCGCCAGGGTTTCAGCTTGCGGTCCGCCCTGGCCTGACGGATACGCCGGCCGCCATAGCCCACGGCCTTCTCAATCTGCCGCTCCCCCAGGTGGCCGGCCTGGACGCCGGAGTTCTCGCCCTCCACCTTGCTCACCTCGCCGTGGATGGTGGATTTCAGTTCCTGGACCGGCCGGGATAAGGGATTGCCGTGTTCCTTCCCAGGCGGTTTCACAGGGACAGCGGCTTTCGCCGCGTCCAGCTTGTCCGCCGCCTTGTCAGACTTGCGAATGGCCTTTTTCAGCTCCGGCGCCGCCCGTTCCTCCTCTGTAAACTGCAAGCGGGAGGAAGGGCGGTCCCTGGCCGCCTCCCCCTCCCGGAAGGTGTCGCGCCGCTTGCGCCGCGCCTTTTTCGCCTGGCACCGTTCCACATGGCCCGCCGCCTCGTCCATGACCCGGCCCGCCGTTCCCGCCGCCTCATGGTCGGGGGAATAGTCCTGCTCCGGGGGACGGTCCGAGATGTGGGTGGCCTCGCCGGTCACCAGGTTCACCGAGATGGCCCCGTCACGGGTCATCTTCTGGGCCTCCTTCTCGGAGGCTTTCCATTCCTGCATTTATCCGTCACCTCCTCCATAAGGGCAGATGCCTACACAAGCCCCGGTCTCAATCGCCGCAATATAGTGAAAAATGGGATAGGCCTGGGGCGGGCAGACCGCGTTGCCCAGGGTTTTCAGCCGCAGGGCCCGATCCTTCGTGTCCTCCGTTATGCGGGGGACGCCTGCGGGTTCCTCTCGCCAGAGGATGCGGCCGTCCATCCCTGGGGGAAGCCCATGAGCCATTCCACCCAGTCCGGGTTTAGCGCCGCCTTCTCCGAAAGCGGTTTCTCCTGGTGGATGATCTGCGCCGACAGGTTGGTCGCCGGGGATTTGTCCCGGAAGGCCTCCGGTTTCAGGGTGGAGCGGTAGCCCTCCGACGCCGCCGGGGTCAGGTAATACACCGCCGCCGACAGGGGCAGGCTCCAGATGGATCCGTCCTTGTTCCGCTTTCGGAAGATCCCGTTGTCCGACAGGTACACATCCAGGTTGGCCGCGTCCTTGCAGGTGTTTTTGTCGGAGGCAAGGGGCGTGGGAAACATCAGTCGCGACGATAAAAGTTCGCTGGCGCTCATGCCACGCGCCGACGCCGCAAGCCGGAAATACGAATGGGAGAACAGCGTATCCCGCTTTTGCCAGGTCAAAGATCGTTTTGTCGAGCCCCATATTGATGAAGCCAGCAACATTTTCCCCAAGCACCCAATGGGGCCGCAGTTCGGCAATAACTCTGCACATCTCCGGCCACAGGTAGCGTTCATCCGCCAAGCCCCTTCTCCGCCCGACGGAGGAGAAGGGCTGACAGGGGAAGCCGCCGGATATGATGGTGACCGTTTCAAGTCCTGTTTTCTCAAAAAACGCCTCCTTCGTAAATGTGGTGATGTCCCGGAACTTCGGCACATCCGGCCAGTGCCGCTCCAGGATGGAATAGGGGTAGTCCGCCCATTCACACTGGCAGACGGTCTCGAACCCGGCCGCCTCCGCCGCCAGGTCCAGACCGCCAATGCCGGAGAACAGGCTTACATGGGTCAGTCGCTCCATACCTCATCCCCTTCAAGGTCTCCCTCGGCCAGGGGCTCCTCCGCATCGTCCTCCAGAAGGACCATGTTGTGGCGCCGGATGATGGACTCCTCCAGGACGTCGTGGGCGGCGCTGCTGTCCTCCGGGAGGCCCAGGCTGCGGTAGATCCGCTTCATTTCCTTCTCATAATTGCCGGCCCGCTTTTTCAAGCGGAGAAAGTCCTTCTCCGTCTCCGCCTCCGACAGGCGGCGGGCCAGCGAATAGTAGAGGACGATCAGGTTGTGGATGTCGCCCACCAGCAGGCGGAAGCCGCTGCCGGGGATGATGTACTCGTCCTTGTACTTCTTGGGCGCCGGCTCCTCTGCGGGAACCATTTCCACCTCGGCCAGCTCCTTCCCCATGAGGCCGTTCAGATCCTTGGGGTCGCCGAACACCAGGTAGCGACCGGGGATGTCCCAGCCCTGGAACTTCTCCTCGGCGATCTCGCCGTACCGCTTCGCCGTGTCCAGCACATGGAACACATCCTCCTCGTCCTTGATCCGGCCCGCCAGGAAGGCAAGCTGATGGAGAAGGCCATACAGGTGGACCTCATCGTTGATATGGTTCAGATAGGTTTTTCCTTCGATGATATACAGTTTATTTTTCTTCATTCGATGCTCCTTTTGGGATTTTGTGTATAAGAAAACCCGCCTCGGTTGAGGCGGGTTTTAGGTCTGGAACTTAATGATTAATATTGTTTGGCACTATTGGGATCATAAAAAACGATCTGTCCTTCTAAGGCGTGAAAGTTGAGGTGTATTGTCTGATACTTTTGCTTAAAGGTGTGAAGATACTTTATATATTCGTCCATATCACAAGGAGAAACAGTAAATGCTCGATATACCTCATTGGAGGACAAACCATTTTTTAATTTTGCTATACCAACAATAGAATCATCCGTTCTTTTTTTGATAAAAATTTCTTCAAATCGAAAATCGAAGCTATAAATATCACCGTTTGGTTTTATAAGTAAGGGGTAAACATTTATTTCCGGTGGCAGCTCGTTTAGATTATTATTCACATAAATAAAGAACGAAATATGATCGATAGAAGATGTACCTTTATGTTCCTGCACTTGCATATGGAAATTCAAGTTTTGTATACGTTTTTGAGTATCCAGACAGTTAGGTACTTGTTTTTCTGTTTCAATCAGTATCTGTTCAACAGTATGATTTACATACGCTTGTATTTCACAAACTTTGACTATCGTATCGCACGCAGGGAATGGCGTACCATTATAACTGAAGGCAGCGATTTGAAATGTGTTTTGGTTTCCCAAAATAAAGCTATTCTCGACATTTACAAGTATAGTTTTTATGTGTTTGACATGGTTATCAAACCCCTGCAAGTAGGAAAACTCATTTGCCGTTTTCACCGAATCAAGCATTGTTTTCAATGCAGCAAAGTTTGGTTCTTGGCTTATTACATCAAGCAATTTGCGGACTATTCCTTTGTCCTCAACATCGATGGCTCTATCACCCAGCAGAGATGCATTTATAATTTGGAACAAAATGTCCATACTCAATCGTGCATAGTGAAAGAACTCCAACGATGTCTTTTTCAAAAAAATGGAATCATCTAATTTAAGCCCAGCTATATCGAGGTGAGTTTCTTTTAATGTTTCCTCCGTAATACTTGCTTGTCCGGTTTCAATGGCAGTTTGAAGAAGACTTTGTTCAGTTTCTTTTATTACAGATAACCTATGTGCATATACTCTTTCAAGCAATTCTGCTGACATATTCATATAGCCGAGGGTTTCTGCTAAGCTCTGAACATACTGCCATGCGTCATACACTTTATTTTGAGCCAACGCTTTTTGCAAACTTACGAAATTCATATTTACCCTCCTTGCTTATTTTATGTGATTACATTATATCACCTCTTTCCATATTATTGAAGATTAAAGTTGATGCTCCACCTCGCTGGGCTTGGTGGTGAGCAGTTTGTAAAGTTCGGTGTCTTTCGGGAAGTCATCCGCGAAGGGCAGGATGACATTGTTGAAGAACAGCAGCCCGTGGCCCGGCTCGGAGTTGGTCACATAGGCAAGCTGCTCCGCCGAGATACCCAGCCGCTCGGCCAAAATCTTCCGGTCGCCGGCGGCCTGGTTGAGCATATAAATGAAGTCGCTGTTCTCCAGGATGTTCTCGATCTCCGGGGAGGAGAGCAAGTCCTTGGGGTTCTGGGTGGCCCCCGTGGGGACGCCGCCCCACTTTCTAAACCGTTTCCAAATCTCGGCGCTGTACGCCGCGGTCTGCTCCTCCTTCAGCAGGAGGTGGAACTCATCCACGAAATACCAGGTGGAGCGCCCGATGGCCCGGTTGATGGTGACCGTATTCCACACCGCGTCTTGGACAATGAGCATCCCCGGCTTTTTCAGGTTTTTGCCCAGGCCCTTGATGTCAAAGCAGACCAGCCGGTTGCGGATGTCCACTGTGGTGCGGTGATTGAAGAAGTTGAGTGAGCCGTTGACATACAGATCCAATGCCTGCGCCACACGGTCCGCCTCCGGGATACCCTGCGCCAGCAGCGCCTCCATCAGGTCGCCCAGGATGGGCATATTCTCCGGCCTGGGGTCCGCAAAGTAGGGTTGGTAGATCTTCTGCACCGCCCGGTCGATGACGGTTTTCTCGATGGCCTCCAGCCCGGTCTTGCTGCCCATGATGAGCTCGCAGAAGGAAAGCACGAAGTCGCTTTTCAGCGCCAGGGGGTTCTCCTCGTCCGAGTAGTTGAGGTTGATGTCCAGGGGGTTCACATAGTCGGTGCTGGACGGGGACAGCCGGATCACCTGCCCGCCCAGCCGGCGCACCAGGGGCGAATACTCGTCCTCCGGGTCGCAGATGATGACATTATCTTTGGTGGTCAGGATGATGAAGGTGATCTCCCGCTTGCAGCTCATGGACTTGCCGCTGCCCGGCGTGCCGAACACCAGCCCGTTGGGGCTGCGGGATTGTTTGCGGTCCAGCAGGATCATGTTGTTGGAGAGGGCGTTCAGACCGTAGTACATAGCGTCCCCGCCCATGAACAGCTCCTGGGTGACGAAGGGGACGAACACCGCCAGGGCCGAGGTGGTCAGGCTCCGCTCGATCCTGATACGGTTGAGGCCCAGGGGGAGCGAGGACATGAGCCCGTCCTCCTGCTGGAAGTCCAGCCGGGAGAGCTGGCAGTTGTAGGTCTGCGCCACACTGGCCGCTTGGGACACGGCGATCTCCAGCTTCTGCCGGGTCTCCGCCATGTGCATGACCAGGAAGGTCAGGTTGACCATCCTCTCATTCCTGCTTTGCAGGTCCTGGAGGATACTCTTTGCCGCGCCGCCGTAGGTGGCAAGATCGCTGGGGAGTATGTCCATGTCGTATCCGCTCCGAACCGCCCGTTTCTGCTCCGCAATCTTCATGGCGTCCAAATCGGTGATCTTCCGCTTGACCATCTTGATGGCCTCGTTCTGGTTGATGCCCCGGATGTGCATGGTCACCAGGATATTTCCCTCGGTCTCCATGAACTCCGCCAGGATACGGTCGTGGATCTCCGGGGCGGTGATCTGCAAAAAGCTCACTGCGCCGTACATCTCGCCAATGCGGAAGGTGCGGGTCTCCCCAAAGTGGAAGGAGGACGGGGCGATGAAGTCCTTGACCGACAGCCCGCTGGGCGCCAGCCAGTCCCAATCGAAGGCGAACCTTCCGCCCTCCGGGTGGAGGATACCGTGAAGCAGCTCCAGCCGTTCCCGCCCGTCCAGCACATGGGCGGCGGCCCCCATGACCTTGAAGCGGTTGAGGGTGTCGGTCTCAATGCGGGCGAACCGGGCCCGCGCCGCCGCCAGGTTCTCCGCCTCGATGGTCAGGGTGACATACTTGGTTTTCACATAGCCGTTGCTGCCCCGCTCATACTGGAAGCGCAGTATCCCGGCCGCGTCCTCCCGGATGGGGTCCAGGTCGTCCCCCTGGGGGTGGATGCCGAACAGGTCCTCCTCCGGGCCATGCTCCACATACCGGCTGCTCAAAGTCATCTGTACCCCGATGGAGGGGTCATAGCCGTTGTAGAAGTCGCAGAGGTGTTCAAAGATGTCCCGCTGGTCCTCCGGCCCGGCCAGGCGGTAATTCACATCCGCAAAGGCAATCGTCTTGGAAAAAGAATTGCCATCCAGCCGGCACAGCCCGTCCGGGAAGATGTTGCGGAAGGGGATGCTGTCCTGCACCGTATGGGCTTTCCCATCCCCCTTGGCCTGGCGGACCACCGCCTCGATCTGCTTGCGCTCGGCGCGGGTCAGCTTACGCCTGGGCTTTGCTGTTTTTTCGTGTCTTGCCGTTTTTGCCTGCAATCTTTCTCACCTCCTGTTCCAGTTCGTATTGCCGCACCAGGGCGGAATAGAGATTGTTGGTCTGGTAGAGCCGCACCTTGGGGCGGATAAACTTGTTCTCAATGAGGTGCCCCAGGAACACCTCCAGGGGCTGCCCGTTGCGCTGGTACATGGCGAACAGGAAGAAGGGCAGCATGACCAAAATCATGCAGAGCGCCGCCGTGGTGGTGCCCAGCGCCTCCTTGGTCAGAAAGAAAAGCGGCACGCCAATAACTGCCGCCGCTCCAAAACATATCACCTGCCGCTTGGTCAGCCCGAACAAGACCTTGCTCTGTACCCGGCTAAGATCCTTCGGAATCGTTACATAGGCCAATCAATGCACCTCCTTTTTCGTGGGAGCATAGTCCCTGAAATCTTTTACCGTGTGGAAAATCCGTTTGTTGTTCACCCACCGCTGAAGATGGCGGGTGATCTTGGGGGCGGTGGGACGCTCATAGATCATCACATAGGGGTCATACCCCAGGGCCCGCAGGGTGTTCACCCGGTAGAGGTCCTGCTCATGGGTGCTGCCGTAGTTGGTCAGTACATACACCCGCCGGTTCCGGTCGCTTCGGATGGCGGTATGCGCCACAAAGCGCCGGAAGTGCTCCGTCAGGTCCTCCTCCGGGTTGTCCCAGGCGAAATGCACCGCCTTGGTCCGCACCTTGTTCAGCAGAGCGATGTTGTCCGGGTTCGTCAGCCGGATGTCCAGTCCCTGGGTGAAGTCCACCAGCGCCCGGCTGGCGGCAAGCTGTTCCAGCAGCGCCTCATGGTCCGGGCAGGCCAGCAGGTTGGGGTCCAGCAGTTTGATCTCGTCCTCGCCGCGCCAAAATTCAGAGAGGTCAGCGACTTTGACGCTCCTGCGCCCCTCCTTGCCGCTGACAATGCAAAATCCGCAGTTCCTCGGACAGCCCCGGCTCAAAAAGCCGTAGGCCGTTCCCAAAAACCGCGGATACAAAAAGTAGTCCGGCCGGATGTGCTCAATCTCATAGGGGAGGTCCTTGCCGCCCGGCCCATAGCCCGTACCGCCCTGAATGACCTGGTCTGCATTATTCACCACGATGGTATCTTGGGAGTAGGTGTCCGTGAATACCCGGCTCTTGTAAACCAGGTCATAGCGGCCTTTGGGGCTCCACCACTCCACCCGGTCGCCCCGCCGTGTATGGTACTCGGAGAGCTTCATCAGGCAGAGGTTGGGAAAGTTGTGAGAGTCCACATCCACCAATCCGATCTTCAAACAGCCACCTCCTCAATGCGCCCTGAACAGGACCTTGCTCTGTACCCGGACAAGGTCCTTCGGGATCGTTACATAGGCAATAGTAAACACCTCCTGCTACAAAATATTTACGCTTTATATTTTGAGTATTTGTTTCCCAAGTGCTATAATATAATCAAACTTAAATGGGAGGGATATTATGGGACTCTTTGAAAACCTGTTTAAGTCCAGCAGTGATGGGGATAGATATAATGATCGCTGGCTTAAATCCGCATCCGATGAGGAACTTGACACCGAGCGCGAAAAAGTTAGGCTCGCTCATTGTGCTGGCGATGAACACGCACAGAACATCCTGTATCGATTTGATGATGAAAAGAGAAGGCGTTCCAGCGCAGGACACGAGGATGAAGAACCCGGTTATCCTGTGCATCGTGAGCATGGCTGGTATTTGCCGAATGACGATTGACCCATATCGCACAGCTACCTTTCATGGTGGCTGTGCAATTTTTTGTTATAGTTCAAAAAAGTTAATGCGCTCCGAACAACGATTTTGCCAGGCTGCCAGTTTTGAACAACGAAAAGCACAAGAGGATCGTGTACCCCATGCACCCCCAGATGGCGCCGGAAATATTGTCGCCGCTCAAAGAAATGCTCTCTACCAGTACCGCATAGATCCCCACACAAATCATAATCAAAAATGCCTGAAAGCCTAGGGCCAGCAGGGAGCGGAGATAGTTCTGCCCCGTGTTGCCCCATTCCCGGTTCACCATCGTGGCAAAGGGGATGGGACCTATCGAGGTCACCAAATACACCTCGATCATCCTTCCGTAGATTACCAGGAAGATGCAGATGGAGAGGATCTGCGTACACAGCCCCACGAAGATGCTCTGGAACCACAGCCCCAGCAGGGCGCCGATGCTCCAGTCCGCGAGCTGGGTCTCCAGGTCGGCGGTCACGCCGGATATGTCGATGCCCGCGTCCGAAATGATGACGCCGGCGCTCTGGCTGACCACATTCTGCGCCACATCGAACACCGCCATGACGATGTTCCAGGTGTTGGTGACGATAAGCACCGCGCAGAAGGTCTTGAAGATCCACTTGAAGAAGATCCAGGTGTCGAAGTCGTGGAGATTGTTCTTTTCGATGATGAGCTGAATGAGCTCATAGCACATGACAAAGGTGAGAACAATGCTGGCGATGGGAATGATGACGGTCTCCGACAGGCTGCGGACCATGTTGAAGATACCGCTGTTCCACGCCGAGGGCGTCATGCCCACCTCCCCGGCAATCTCGCCCACCTTGGTATTCAGGGTATCAAACATCCCGGTCAGGTTGGATATGATACCGTCAATGAGCAGTTCCTGGAACCACTCCTGTATCGCGTCAAAGATCAACGGGGATCACCTCCTTTGCGGGAGGCCCAGTGTGCCGGGACCCCCCGCGGGGTTTACTGGCAAACATCAGGTGGAGAGCAGACCGGACAGCAGGGGGATCAGGGTGAGGCCGATGAGCGCGACACCGCCGCCGGCCATGAGCTGCTTGATGCCCTGGGATTTACTGGCAGGGTTGTCCTGGCCGTAACCTTCCAGGAGGTTGATGCCGCCCCACACGCACAGGCCGCCGCCCAGGGCGATCACCAGAGTCTGCAATACGTCGATAGCGTTAGTGAAAAAATCCATAAATCATATTTCCTTTCTTCGGTGTAGAATTGTTATTGAAGGTCTGCTGCAGTCAATTCGTACATCTCGAAAGGCTCATCCGGCTTTACGATGGCCGGTTTGCGTTTCATGTACCGTTCCATATCAAAGAGATTTTTCTTGTCGGCGTCGGCGGTGTACTTGTAGTTGGGGTGCTTGGTCAGGTCGTACTTGTCCGAGAGGAAGGGACGCACGCCCCGCAGCATAAAGATACACTTGCCTCCGTCCATTACCGCCAATTCGTCCTGGGTCATCAACTCCTTTCCCAATTTTTGATAGGTGAGGCCGTGAGAAACCTGGCTGCCCCGGTTCTCGGATTGATTGAAACTGTCAATCGTTTCTTTCCCCAGCAGCTCCGAAATTTCTTTCAGGGTGGATTTCTCCTTGCCTCCCAAAAACAAGGTGCTGTCGCAGTTACCCACGATGGTATCCGCCGCGTCCTTGTAGATGGTCTTTAACTGGCTTTGGCTCTGCAAAATAATAGAAGCCGAGATCTCCCGGCTCCGGATGGTGGCGATCAGCTTGTCGAAGTTCGGAATTTGACCGATATTCGCAAACTCGTCCAGCAGGCACCGCACATGGACCGGCAGGCGGCCGCCGTAGAAGTCGTCCGCCTTATCACACAGGAGATTGAAAAGCTGGGAGTACATGAGCGCCGCCACGAAATTGAAGGTCGAGTCCGTATCCGAGAGGATGACGAACAGTGCCGATTTGCGGTCGCCCAGGGTGTCCAGCTCCAGCTCATCCTCCGCCATGAGGTCCCGCAGCTCCGCGATGTCAAAGGGCGCCAGGCGGGCGCCGCAGGAAATCAGGATCGACTTTAAAGTTTTGCCCGCGGCCATTTTGAATTTGCGGTACTGCTTCACGGCGAAGTGGTCCGGGTGCTCTTTCTCCAGTTTGGCGAACAGCAGGTCCACGGGGGACTGAAACTCCTCGTCGTCCTCCCGCGCCTCGCTGGCGTTGATGAGGTCCAGCAGGGTGATGAAGTTGCGCTCCTCCGGCTCTGCCTCGTACCAGATGTACCCGATAAGGGCGGAGTAGTACAGGCGCTCCGCTTTGACCCAGAAATCTTCACTGGACTTTTCACCCTCCCCCTTGGTGTTGAGGATCAGGGCGTTCACCAGCTTCAAAATATCCTTCTCGCTGCGGATGTACGCCAGAGGGTTGTACCGCATGGATTTTTTAAAGTTGATGAGGTTCAGGCTTTTAATGCGGTATCCCTTCCGATCCAGCAGGGTGCCCACCTCGTTCAGGATGGTGCCCTTGGGGTCCGTGACCACATAGGAGGAATGGCACTGGAGCAGGTTGGGCTTGACGAAGAACCTCGTCTTGCCGCTGCCGGAGCCGCCGATGACCAGGATATTTTTATTTCTTGCGTACTTGGGTTCCTTCGGGCGGCTCGACATGGTGATCCGCTCCGTCTGGGTGAGAAGGACGTTTTGGGAAAAGTCCTTATCCATGTAGGGGGCGATGTCGGCTGGGGTGCCCCATCGGGCGCTCCCGTACTCCATGCCCTTGCGATATTTCTTCGCGTTCTTGCCCTTGGAGTAGACCACCAGCCGGATCAGCACCGCGCCGGCGGCGCCCACGCACAGGTCCAGCAGATGGAAGCTGGGCGCCAGGCTGGCAAAGGCCGCCGAAAAGCCCTGCCCGATGTGGAGCAGCTTCTCCGAGGCGTCCGCCCCAGGCGCCAGCCGCACCCCCTGGCAGAGCTTGTCAAAGAGATACACGAAGATGAGATACGGGAGGTTGAGGATGAGCTGCTTTTTCAGCTTGTCGGTCATCGCGCCACCTCCCGGTCCTTGGTCTTGACCTTCTCCCGTTCCCGGTGTTTGGTCTTTGACTGTTCCTGAGCCTGGGCCAGCCGCTCCCGGATGGTGGGGCGCTTCTCCCGGTCCAGGGTCATGGCGGTGAACTCCTTGAAAGCCGGTTGGAGCTGGTCCTTGTCCTTGGCCTTGAAAAACACATAGTAGTGCGGGGGGTCTGTATGGGGGTCCTTTTTCAGGGCATAGTCGATGTCGTACTTCTTCGCCACCGCCGAAAACGCCTTGATGTTCTGCTCCGTGATCTCAATGTTGGTCAGGGAAGCCCCATGCTGTTTGAGCTGGTGAAGGGTCTGTTTTCCCTGGCGGAGGGTGCGCTGGGAGGGCTTTTTCTGCATCTCCTCCAGCACCTTCTTCAGGGCCTTTTGGAGCAGGTCCGCGGTCATCTTGCCCGCCTCCACCGAAAGGGAGACCGCGCCCTGGGTGATTTCTTCCTGCATAGGCACTACCTCCTTTCTCCGCCGCCGTACAGGTCATGGCTCACCAGGGAAGTGTAGTAGCTGCCGATGGTGGCCGGGGCGTTATACAGGGCGGCAAGCAGGTATTTCTTGATATTGCGGACATAGGTGGTGTTCTCCCGCATCCGGTCCAGCACATACTCGATGTGGGAACTGTTCAGCTTCAGGAACCGGGACTTGACCACCTCCGCCGGGTAGTCGTCCCCGGCGATACGGATCATCTCCCGGTTGGAGCACACCGTGTCCACCATGAGCTCCACCAGCTCGTCCAGGCGGTCCCGGTCAAGGCGGTGGTTCTGGATGAGGCAGTCATACTCGATGTTCTCCAAAATCAATTCCCGATAGCTCTCCCGCTCCCGCATCCGGTCCCGTCCTTTCCGGTCCGAGCCCCTGGGGGTTTGGGGGATTGATAGGACAGGATTTGATCCTTCCGTACTTGATAGATCTTTTTTTGATTTTTCTTTACTTGATCTATTAGTATTTAATTGTGCGGGGTTTCCCTGTTCAGGTTCTTCCAAGACAGGGTAAGCCTGTTCAGGATTATCCAAGACTGGATTTTCCCGTTCAGGTTTTTCCGGTTCAGGTGGGCGGGGCTGCTCCAGGATGGTGTACTCGATGGCGCCGAGCTGGCCGTTGGGGTTGCGGACCCGCTGGCGGATCACATACCCGTGTTCCTCCAGCTCCCGCACCCCGGCGCAGATACTGTCAACGCCATCCTTGCAGATCCGGGCCAGCCCCTTGGTGGTATAGTCCCACTCCTCCGGCAGGGAGAGCATGAGGGAGAGAAGGCCCTTCGCTTTCAGCGAGAGCGACTTGTCCCGCAGGTGGTGGTTGGACATCACCGTGTAATCGCGGGTTTTCTCAATGCGGAATACCGCCATGTTGGATACCTCCTTCCGTTGGTTTTGAAAAGTGTTCGTTTCGGTAGTTTTGTGCCCCTGTATTACCGCCCGGCCTCCCATGAGGGAAAAGATATGGGCGGCTTCGTTTGCGCCGCCCACAAGCGAAAAAACAGGGGATTTCCCACCCTAAAACGCGCACTTGATTTGGGGATAGAAAAAGGGCGGCTGTCATCAAAACAGCCGCCCGATAGGGGGTCTAATACAAGTTATTTGCTATCCGGCAAGCCCGGAAACCATTGATATTACGGGATTTTTTGAAAAGTTCTGTATCGCCATTCGTACCAAGGCGGCAGCCGAAGCTGCGCTCGGCAAGGAGCTGACGCAGAATCTTCTTTCCGTGGTCTTTGACTACGACGGCAACCTCTGGTTTGCCACCGGCGGCTTCCGCATCTATCCCGAGCGTGAGCAGCAGGGCGTGCTCGGCTACATAGCCCACTCGGCGATCGAGGCGATCCTAAACGGAGAGCAGGCAGACCTTTCCAAGGCTGTCTTTGTCCACGAGCTGACCCCCGGTGAGGGCGCGGAAAACGGCATCGCCGCCTCCAAAGACGGTGCAGTGATCCTGACCAACCAGAACTGCTATCTTCTGCGCGCAGAAGAAGGCGTAGACGTTGTGTGGTGCACGCCGTATGAGAGTGCAGGCGCAAAGGTGAGCGGCGAGGGTGACAAGACCACCGGCGGCGGTCTTGCCTGGGGCGGCGGCTGCT
>ENA-UONV01000681-UONV01000681.1-human-gut-metagenome-genome-assembly--contig:-CS4-NODE-681-length-36127-cov-5.064815_pt1 | contig 36127 bp, 32 predicted proteins | sample MGYA00242461_ERZ724008 | MGnify/ENA metagenome assembly ERZ724008 | reverse complement strand
TAATAAAAACCATATTGTCTCTTAAACTTTTTCCTCCTATACTTTAGGCAGTAAATCTTTTCGCTTTCATAGCGGATTTGTCAAAAGTACGGAGGGGATTTTTTATGACTTTCTATCATATCATAAACAGTATAATAGCGGCATTGTTCTTTATCTGCTATTTCTATCAGTTTATTTATACCGCTGCGGCGTTGTTCAGGGGCAAGGCGGGCAAAAACGAGTTCCGACTCCACAACTATGCCGTGCTGATAGCCGCAAGGAACGAGGAGGCTGTTATAGCTGCGCTTATCGAAAGTATCAAAAAGCAGATATATCCCGGCGAGCTGATAACAGTTTTTGTCGTTGCGGACAACTGCACCGACCGCACGGCTGCCGTCGCCAAAAACTGCGGAGCTGTTGTATATGAAAGGAATAATCCGACTCTTGTCGGAAAGGGCTATGCTTTGGACTTTCTTCTTAAAAGAATCGGAGAGGATTATCCCGAAAACACCTTCGACGGCTATTTTGTCTTCGACGCGGACAACGTTTTAGAGCCGGACTATATTTACGAGATGAACAAGGTGTTCTCGCAGGGATACAGGGTAGTCACCGGATATCGCAACTCGAAAAACTACGGCGACAACTGGATTTCGGCAGGCTATGGGCTTTGGTTCCTGCGCGAATCGCAATCTTTGAATAAAGCAAGATATATTTTAGGGACAAGCTGCAATATTTCGGGCACCGGATTTGTATTCTCTAATGAGATAGTTAAACGCATGGGCGGCTGGAAATATTATCTTCTTACGGAAGACCTTGAATTTACCGCCGACCATGTTATCAAGGGAGAAAAAATAGGCTACTGCGAAAACGCCGTTTTATACGACGAGCAGCCCACCGGCATGGCCCAGTCAATCAGGCAGAGAACCCGCTGGTGCAAGGGATATTTTCAGGTGCTTGCCAAGCACGGCACCGAGCTTGTAAGGGGAGCATTTATAGACGGAAACTTTTCCTGCTATGACATGCTTATGTCGATGACTCCGGCTTTTGTTCTTTCGCTGGCAGGAGTTATTGCCAATGTCATCTGGATGATAGCAAGCATTATAAGCGGAGCGGGAATTGCGGCGCTGATATTCGAGGCTGTTATGGGAATATTAAAAGGATATCTTATGTTCTTTATTCTCGGACTTATCACCACGCTTACCGAGTGGGGAAGAATAGACGCGCCGGCGGCTAAAAAGATATTGTATACCTTTACCTTCCCATTGTTCATGTTTACATATCTGCCTATTTCCATAGGCGCGATATTTGCAAAAGCCGAGTGGAAACCGATTTTCCACGGAAAATCCTATTCGCTTTCGCAAAGCAAAAGCAGAAATTAGTTAATGAATCCTATAATTTGTATTGTATTTAACGTTTTTTTGTCTTTCTCTCTTGTATTCCGCCGAAATTAATGGTATAATAAACTGGTGTATGAGACGCACCAACCATAAAAGCCCTTTATGGGGATTGACTTTGCGTTTGCGCGAAGTCTTTTCCTGTTATTATAGGATGCGATTGTGTGCAGCCTTAGGGCATAACGCCGTATATTGCGGACGTTGACATTAAATTTTAGATTTTTGCGGGATTTTGTTGGATTTTGCGCAGATTTTACCTAAAGATTGCGCAATAATTTCCTTGAATTTTTTTAAGGAAGCTGCAACAAAACCGTATGTTTTTGACACTTAATATACAGAAGCCTTGAGACGGCGCGCGTATTCATATTGCGTCTTTATGTATGTTAAGTGCGGCGACTCGAGGTGAGAGAATGAATTCAGGCTTTTCAGAGCTTGTGGCAAAGGCAAAAAAAGGAGACAGCGCGGCTTTCGCCGAGCTTTATTCCGCTATATATAAAGAGCTTTACTATTATGCCCTGTGCAACCTCAACAACAGTGAGGACGCTGCCGACGCTGTGAGCGACGCGGTTCTGGACGCATTCTCAGGCATAAAAAATCTTCGCAATGAAGACGCTTTTAAGGGCTGGATGATAAGGATTTTAACGGCAAAGATAAAGCGCAAGCAGGCGGAGTATATCAATCAGAGGGAATATGTAACCTCGATGTCTTCAATCTATTCAGATGATGACGACGACAGGGAGCAGGATATTCCCGTAACCGAATCCAAATACGAGGGTATTGAGCTTTTGGACCATATCGAAAGCCTAACCCACAACGAAAAAATGTGCTTCTCGCTGAGCGCTATTTACGGCTACACCAGTGAGGAAATATCCAAAATCACCGGAATCAACTCGGCAACCGTGCGAACCTACCTTTCAAGAGGCAAGGCAAAGCTGCGCAAGCTGATTGAGGAAGGCGAGCTTTAAAGATTTTAAGACAATACGTTTTATTTATAAATGACTATCGTAGATTTCAAGGAAAGGAGGTCGTGCTATGGCAATGCAAATGGATAAGAATTCAAGACAGAATGTTTATGCGGAGCTGTTTTCAAGTCTTCCTGTTCCGGAAAGGCTGAGTCCGGAAAATATCAAGCTTATGCTTGATGCAAATGTTTCCGCCGAGTTAAAGCGCTCGGAAATAAAGGTCGGCACGGCTGCTTCCAAGATAGAATCTTACGAGACTAAAAAGACCAATATCAAGACCAACAGCCGCAGACCGGTTAAAAAGCTTACAACCGTTTACAGAGCGGTGGCTTCGGTTGCCGCCTGCGCAGTGCTGGCTTTAGGCGTGGTGAGATATTTCGACGCCGGCACGGCTCTTGATGCCGACAGCGGCGTTAAAGGCAGCGCCTATGCCGGAGATTATGACCATCTCCACCAGATATTCCGCACCTATTATGTCGACGACAGCGACAAAAAGACTCTTGATTCCGCAATAGCGGAAATCGAGCATTCCTATAACGAGGCGCAGGGCAATTCCTCAACCAACAAGGTTGATACTCCTGTTCCTCCGGTTAATCCGGACGATACTCCAGATGTTACCGCCCCTGTTCCCGACAACACTCAGACGAATACGCCTGATCCGGTTGTGGATAACCCGGCGGTTGAAGACCCTGTTTATTCCGGAATCGACCTTCCCGAATTTTCGGCAAATCCGGAGCCTGACAACGTTATAATAGCCGACAAGTATATCTTCGTCCGCGACGGCAGCACCATAAAGGTAATAAGCACCTCCGGCGGTCAGATGGAATATATAGGCGACGCTGTTCCCGAAAAGGGCATATTTGAAACAAAAGTCCTCGACAGTGCTTATGCGGTGGGAGACAAGCTCTGCGCTGTGTACACCGTTATAAACGAAGAGCCTCTTTCAATTCCCGCTTATGGCGAGGAAAATTCGATAGTAGACGGAATCGTCAACGGAATATATACCGATAATGTTGAAACCGTCAAGACCAAATCGGTCGAGGTTGTTATTTACGAGGTGACCTCCTCGGGCATAGTTCCCGCAATGGTGACAAGCCAGAACGGCACTTTGATAGATGTTAAGGAAAGCGGCGGATACGTTTATGTAATCACCGATTACGACGATTACAGGCGCTCGCCCTTAATCGGGGTTGACGATTTGGAAAGCTATGTTCCGAGCTACACTGTAAACGGCATCAAGCAGTTTATCCGTCCTGAAAATATCCTGGTTCCCGAGTATATTTCCACCACCGACTATACCGTTATCAGCGGAATAGCGGTAGGAGTTCAGGGAAGCCCTGTATTGGTTCAGGCAGTTTTAGGCTCGGAGGGCAAGGTTATAGCAACCGATAAATCCGTATATGTCTTCGGCTATTCCGATGGTATGGGTGTTGAAAAAACCGTATGTGAAAGATTAAGCCTTGAATTTGGCTCTGCTCACTTCGTCGGTTCGACCTCTATAGAAGGAATCGCAGTAAACGGCGGCATTTATGAGAACAACGGAACTCTGTTTGTAACCACTCTCAGAAACACCGAAAACGGCTATGTAACAAGAGTCAGCGCCCTTGGCGACAGTATCGACGGCGGACTTTCACTTATCTCATATATCGACGTTCCGGCGGCTGTAAATCAGGTAAGCTTTGAAAGCTCCAAGGTGTTCTTAACAAACGGAACCGATAACTATGCGGCAGACTTCACCAATCCCGCAAGTCCTGTTCAGATAGACTACAGCGATAATATCGACGTTACCTCCGGTCTGGTAGCCTTTGGAGACGGTTATGTAACCCTTACAAAGACTTCCTCCGGCGGAATAAAGCTTGAAAAAATAGTTTCCGGACAGGACGAAAGCCTTACCCGCACCGCAGGAATAACAGTCTGCGAGGAAAGCGCCGTTTCAAAGGCTTTAAGCGACAACAGCATAATGTATACCGACCCAGTAAACGGCTATGTAGGCGTTCCCTACGGCTACTTTGACGGCTACGATTACTGCTACAAATATGAGCTGTTCAGGCTTACGGCTGAAGGCTTTGTTCGCGCGGGACACATTGAGTCCCACGAAACGGAGGATGCTTTCGAGTTCGGCAGAGCAAGACTCGCCGGCGGAATGCTGTATATCTTCTCCGAAGGCAGAATCTATTCGACGGCTTTGGGCGACGGCACGCTTTCGGTAGTAAGCTCGGCAGACCTTATCGAGTCCAGCTACTCCGGACACACAACCTGGTAAGTTTCTATCTCTGATAAATTTTGTTTAGCGGCGTGGGATGTTCTCCTGCGCCGCTATTGTTTCATTTCAGACAAAAATTAGCGTTTTAACAAGGAGAAAGTAAAGATATGGAAGATTGGTTAAAGCAGGTAAAGGATAGATGGAACGTCACCTCTGATTCGCAGTGGTATAACTCCCTCAGAACTGATGAAAAAATAAAAGAAGTAGTCACACATCCCGAAACGGCATTTCACCCAAGGGTGTATTCACTGCTGAATAAATATATGCCGGATTTTAAAGGCAAAAAAATACTGCTGCCGTCGAGCGGAGATAATCATGCAGCTTTTGCGTTTGCTTTACTGGGAGCTGATGTTACCTCTGCGGATATAAGTGAAAGGCAATTGGAAAATGCCGCCGTGATTGCGGATAAGCTGAACCTCCACATTGAGTTTATATGTGATAACACTATGGAATTGTCCGAAATTAAAAGTGATACATATGATTTGGTATACACATCAAACGGTACACATTCATGGATTCCGGATTTAATGACTATGTATCAAAATATTGCCAGAGTGCTGAAAAGCGGCGGATATTCTGTTATGTATGACGTTCATCCGTTTAACCGCCCTTTCACGGGGGAGCCATGGAAACAGCCGCAGATAGTAAAGCCATATAGTGATACATATCCATCCTGCCATTGGAGAATTGAGGACTTGATAAATGCAAACATTTTTGCAGGATTGGCAATTAAGGAAATGGCAGAATTGCAGGCTATAAACGCATCGTTCTGGTATTCTTATGACGAATTAACAAGCAAGAATCCGGACGAATTGATTGATATAAACAATTGGAAGCATAATCCTATGGCGGCTTTGCCGGCGTGGATAACGATTATATCGCAAAAATAGGGTGCCTGTTTATACGATTCCATATGGGAGACCAAAAATGACCGACACTATAACAATCAGACTTTTAACGCTTTCGGACATACACCCCGAAATGCTGTATTCATTCAAAGACAGGCAGGTTATAACCGATAAATGGGTTAAAATCAAGGATCATTATGAGCTTGCAAAAACAAACGAAGTTTTTGAGTGGAATGAAAGCAAAAGAATCTGGATATCGAAGTACTTAGCTCAGCAAATGGAAAGCTGCGGCTTTGTTGCCGGAGCCTTCTGCAATGATAAAATCATCGGATTTTCCAGCATAGACGGCGTATTAGAGGGCAGTCAGGAGAAATATGCCAACCTGACAATGCTTTTTGTAGATAATGAGTGGAAGCGAAAGGGTATCGGGAAGAGCTTATTCTTTGAGATGTGCCGCTGTGCCAAGGAGATGGGAGCGGATAAGCTTTTCATCTCGGCGATATCGTCTTACGAAACGGTGGCGTTCTATTTTAATATGGGATGCTCGGATGCGGAGCAGATAATAGAAAGCTTTGTTGATACTGAGGAAGACCGGTATCTGGAATATGATTTGAAAGGAAGAAGCCATCAACTGTAGCATTAAGAAACAGGCGAAAAATGGCATACGTCTGAATTTCCGACTGATAAATACGAATTGCGGAGGTATTTATGAGAAATTACGAAATAGAAAACGAAATGTATAAAAGAGCTGTGGAGCTGATAGAAACGCGGTACCCCACCGGCTGGGGCGGCGCTGGCGTTGTTCACACTTCCAAGGGAAATTATTACACAAGCGTCTCCATTGAGACGGCAAACGCCTCTGCCGTGGTGTGCATCGAGCTGGGAGCAATGCTTGAAGCTCACAAATACAATGAAAAGGTGACTCACTGCCTCTGCCTTGTCCGCGACGACGAACATTCGCCGTATAAGGTATTGTCGTCCTGTGGGATATGTCAGGAGAGACTGCGGTATTGGGGCGAGGACGTTCAGGTGGCCGTCACAACCGACGAAGAAAAAATCAAGTTCGTAGAGTTAAAGGAGCTGCAGCCCTATCACTGGACGAAGGCATATCCTGCCGATGAAATCGAGCATTACGAGGAATAGCCGGTATTTTGTCTTTGGGACAAATCGGAATCAAACGGAGAGTAAATATGAACATCACACTACACCTTATGTCGGTTGACGAAAAGGCACTTTTAGTCCGGCTGATGGAGCTGTACAGCTATGAATTTTCGGTTTACAGCAATGACGACATCAGCGAATACGGATATTATGGATATAATCACATCGACGACTATTGGAACGAGGATGGAAGATACCCCTATCTTATACGAGCCGATGGAAAGATTGCGGGCTTTGCCTTGATTTGTCCCCACTGCGACTATCGGGATGAAAAGGACGCAAGGTGCTTCGGCGAATTTTTCGTCATGCTGAAATACCGAAGAATGGGAATAGGCAAGCAGGTTGCCATGCAGCTGTTCGACAGGCATCGCGGACATTGGGAGGTCTGCTACTGGAAAAACAATCTTCCGGCGAGTCTGTTCTGGAAAGAGGTTGTTGAAGAATATACAAATGGAAATTATCATATCTGCGGAACGGAAAGTAATCATAATTGCGGATTTATTTTTGATAATTGACAGCGGCAGAATATAACTTGGCACATTTCCACGATCGTATAATTAAAACGGAGGACTAATATGGGAAACAAAGACTGTCCCTGCAAAAGAAAAAGCTGCCCAAGACACGGCAACTGTGAAGCCTGCAAAGCCTTCCACGCCGATTCAAAAATTGTTCTGCCGTGCGAGTACAAAAAACGAAAAGCTAAAAAGCAAGCAGGGAAGAGCCTTGCATAGAAATACCCTCCGAGCATTTTCGGAGGGTATTATACATTATATCATCCCGCGCAGACCTCTTTGATAATCTGCACAGCCTTTTTAAGCTCGTCAAACGGTATATTCAGCGCCGGCAAAAGTCGAATCTTATCTTTTGCGGTGAGAACCAGAACGCCCTTTTCCAGGCATTCCACCGCCGCTTGCTTGGCGGGCTTTTCCGCCTTTATGCCTATCATAAGCCCCATTCCGCTCAGGCCTTCAACGCCCTTTGCGCCCCCAAGCTCCGAGAAGATGTATTCCGACTTTTTTGCGACTTCCGTCATAAATTCGTCGTCCAGCCGCTCAAGTATGCTTATAGCACCCGCGCAGCAAACGGGATTCCCCCCGAAGGTTGAGCCGTTGAGACCCGGTGCAAATACGTCTTCAAGCTTTTCGCCCAGCATGGTAACACCGATTGGAAGCCCTCCGCCTATGCCCTTTGCCGTGGTGACTATGTCCGGCTGGAGGTTGTAATTCATGTAGCCGTAAAGCTTGCCGGTGCGACCGTTTCCGGTCTGAACCTCGTCGGCTATGAGAAGAATGTTCTTTTCCGCGGCGATATCCGACATAGCCTTGACAAACTCCGCATCCAGCGGCAGAACTCCGCCCTCTCCGCGAATCACCTCAAACATAATCGCGCAGACGTTGTTTGCATCAATTGCCGCCCGAAGATCTTCGGCGTTTGGTTCGCAGTGAACAAAGCCCTCGGTAAGCGGCAGAAAATTCTGATGAAAAGCCTCCTGACCGGTTGCGGCAAGAGTAGTAAGCGTTCTGCCGTGGAAGCTGTTTTTAAGCGTTATTATGGTATGGCAGTCGCTGCCGTGAATCTGAGCGCCGTACTTTCTCGCCGCCTTTATTGCACACTCGTTGGCTTCCGCACCTGAATTGGAGAAGAACACCTTTTTAAGTCCGGTCTTTTGGCACAAAAGCTCGGCAAGACGCGCGCAGGGGTTGCTGTAATAGAGGTTAGAGGTGTGCTGGAAGGCGTTTAACTGCTTTGTCACAGCCACTATCCACTCGCCGTCGCAGAAACCGAAGCTGTTTACTCCTATCCCCGAGCTCATGTCGATATACTCTTTGCCGTCCGAGCCGACTGCTATCGAGCCTTTTCCGCCGACTATCTCTATCGGAAAGCGGGCGTAGGTGGGTGCAACGTATTTTTTATCAAGCTCAAATGTGTTCATCAGTCTGAGTCCCCCTCGTTCTGTAGCTCCTCAGATTTTTCTTCAAACATGGTTCCAATGCCCTCGTCTGTAAGCGTCTCTATCAAAAGCGAGTGGGGAATCCTGCCGTCGATAATGAATACCTTTTTAACGCCGTCCTTAATGGCTCCGGTGCAGCATTCCACCTTGGGAATCATGCCGTCTGAGATGGTGCCGTCGGCTATAAGCACCTTGGTTTCCTCCACTGTGATGTGCGAAATAAGGCTTTCGGGATTGTTCTTGTCGGCTAAGATACCGGGGGTGTCGGTCAGCGAGATAAGACTTTCCGCCTTTAAAGCCCCCGCAATCTTGGCGGCGGCAGTGTCGGCGTTGATGTTGTAAACATTGCCTTCGTCGTCGCATCCCAAGGTGGAGACAACCGGAATGTACCCCTTTTCTAAAACGTCGGTAATCGGCGTGGGGTCGATGTCCGTGATGCTTCCCACATATCCCAGACGCTCGTCTTTTACCTTTGCTTTAATCATATGACCGTCGATTCCGGAAAGACCTATCGACTTTCCGCCGCGGCACTCTATAAGATTTACAAGGCTTTTATTGATTTTTCCGGCGAGAACCATCTGCGCCACCTCAACGGTTTCCCTGTCGGTGACCCGCAGACCGTCCACAAACTCGGTTTTTTTGCCCATTTTGGAAAGAAGCTCGGTTATTTCGGGTCCTCCGCCGTGGACAAGCACCACCCTTACCCCGATAAGGCTTAAAAGGACTATATCCCGCATTACGCTGTCTTTAAGCTTTTCATTTATCATTGCGTTGCCGCCGTATTTGATTACGACTATTTTGCCGTTGTACTTTTTTATATAAGGCAGGGCGTGGACAAGAATCCTTGCCCTGTCGGCGTTAGGTGTTTTCATAGCTGAATTTCCTTTCGTTTTTTGCGATAGCGATAAACTTGTATCAGGTGCGGTAGTCGCCGTTTATCTTTACGTAATCGTAGGTGAGGTCGCAGCCCCAAGCGGTGGCTTCCTCACTTCCTGAGTTAAGGTTTATTGAAATCGTAATTTCGTCCTGCAAAAGAATTTCCTTTGCCTCGTCCTCCGAAAATGGGGTTCCCGCGCCGCCCTTGCAGACCTTTATCTCGCCCTTGCAGGAGATAAACGAAACGTCAACCTTGGTAACATCGACTTTGGCTCCACTGTAGCCTATCGCGCACAAAACCCTGCCCCAGTTGGCGTCGGCACCGAACATAGCCGCCTTTGTAAGTGAGGAGCAGATGACCGATTTTGCAACCGTCTTGGCTGTAGTGAGAGTTTCGGCACCCGTAACCTTACATTCAATCATCTTGGTGGCACCCTCGCCGTCTCCGGCAATCTTTTTGCACAGATATACAGTCAGCGTGTTCAGCGCAAGCATGAATTTGTCGAAATCCTCGCCTTCACAGACTATTTCCTTGTTTCCTGACATGCCGTTTGCAAGGATGGTTACCATGTCGTTGGTGGAGGTGTCGCCGTCCACGCTTACCATGTTAAAGGTGCTTTGAATGTCGGTTGAAAGAGCTTTCTGAAGCATTGCAGAGCTGATAGCGCAGTCGGTGGTTATGAACACAAGCATTGTCGCCATGTTGGGGTGAATCATTCCCGAACCCTTTGCAATTCCGCCTATCCTGCATTCAACTCCGCCTATTTCAAAGCTTATTGCAAGCTCTTTTTTAACGGTGTCGGTGGTCATAATTCCCTCGGCGGCGAATTCGCTTTTGTCTCCCAGACCCGAAACAAGCTCGCCGATTCCTGCCTGAATAGGCTCAACGCTTAGGGGCAGTCCGATAACACCGGTAGAAGCTACAACAACGTTGCTGACGGAGATATTTAAAGCGTCCGCGCAGATTTTGCTCATTTTTTCGGCTATTTCAATGCCGTCGGCGTTGCAGGTGTTGGCGTTGCCGCTGTTGCAGATAATAGCCTGAGCCCTGCCGTCGGAAAGGTGCTGCTTTGTTACGACGAGCGGCGCGCCCTTTACAAGATTAGTGGTGTAAACCGAGGCGGCGTTTGCCTTGACCTCGCTGAAAATAAGGGACAAATCCCTCTTAGATTTGTTTTTGCGGATGCCGCAGTGGATGCCGTTTGCCGTAAATCCCTTTGCCGCGCATACGCCGCCTTGTATTGTCTTCATATTCAAAACTCCTGTTTTATATTATTCTTATAATCATTATAGCTCAAGACCGGCAGTCTTGTCCAGCTCCAGCGCGATATTCATGTTTTCAATCGCCGCTCCCGAAGCTCCTTTGCCGAGGTTGTCATATCTTGCTGTAAGTATGATGCGCTCGCTGTTTCCGAACACCGATATCTCCATAGAATCCTTGCCCGAAAGTGCTGCGGCGGATATCATGCCGTCGCCGTCGTCGAGCGGGGAGTACTTGACAATCTCCGAGTTATACTTTTGTGCGTATATCTCCCTGATGTCCTCTAAGGGCGAGCCGCTTGCAACATCCTTTGCAAACAGCGGCACGGTTACCTCCATCCCGCTGTAAAAGTTTGAGACTATCGGGCAGAAGATGGGGGGATTTTCAAGCGAGCATAAGGCGGTCATCTCCTTAAGGTGCTTATGCTGCTGATTCAAGCCGTATTGCCTTGGCGCGCAGAACATGGGGTTTTTAGCTTCTTCGGCATACTGCGCTATCATCTTTTTTCCGCCGCCGCTGTAACCTGTCAGCGAATAGCAGCTCAGCCCGATATCTTTTTTTATAATTCCTGCCTCTATAAGAGGATATACAAGCGCGATAAATCCGCTTGCGTGGCAGCCGGGGTTGGCAATTCTTCTGGCAGATCTTATTGCTTCCTCCTGCGAGGGCGAAAGCTCCGCAAAGCCGTAGACCCAACCGGGGGCGGTTCTGTGGGCGGTGGAGGCGTCTATTATAACCGTTTCGGGGTTTTCTACCATTGAAACCGCGTTGATTGCGGCACCGTCCGGCAGGCAGAGGAATGCAACGTCGGCAGAGTTTAAAAGCTGCTTTCTGACTGCTTCATTTTTTCGGTCGGTTTCCGGTATCTCCAAAAGCTCGATATCCTTTCTGTTCTTTAGCCGCTCGTATATTCTAAGACCGGTGGTTCCGGCACTTCCGTCTATAAATACCTTTTTCATAAGGATTGTATTCCTTTCAGAATTGTTGGTGAAGGATTTGACGAATGTATATCGCACTGAATAATATGCAGAAAATATACAATCTTCATGCATATATGATAGCATATTTCGCATAATTATGCAATAGATATGAGCAAAAAACCCGCTATTGATTCTGACGAATTTTTTTAGCGGGTTTAAGATTGGTTTGTGGAAAATAGCATACCTGCGGGAGCAGCTTGGTGGTCTTATCGGTTTGATGGGCGATATTACTGCCAGCGCACCCCTTTCACTTTGTGGGGCGGACGGCTTATGCGCAAGGCGCATTGATGGCATCTGCAAGCGCGCCCTACAGGCACACTTGCAGATGCCATCAGGACGCTTTAAGCGTCCAAGCCGTCCCCGCACTATGGTGGGTTTCCCGCAGAAACTGCGATAGAACACCAAAGTACGGGGGTGCGCGTCCTTACCGCACAAAGTAAGGACGACAATCCGTCAGCAAAACCAAGTTTTTTAGCTCTGCAATCTGCCGGTTATCCCAGCGCAACATCTAAAAGCATCATAAGCGCAAATCCGCAGACTATGCCGAAGGTTGCAAAGTAGGGATGAGCGTCCTGGTTTTTCTGGCACTCGGGTATAAGCTCGTGAACCGCGACAAGTATCATCGCGCCGGCTGCAAAGGAAAGCGCAAAGGGCAGCATGGTTTCTATATATATTACTGCTGCCGCGCCGATAACTCCTGCCACAGGCTCGACCATTCCCGAAGCCTGCCCTATAAGAAAGCTTTTACCTCGCGATAGCCCCTCGCGGCGCAGGGGGAGCGACACTGCCGCACCCTCGGGAAAGTTCTGCAAGCCTATTCCAACCGCAATAATTATTGCTCCCATAAGGGATTCCGCACTTGCGCCCGTGCCCAGAGCACCGAACGCAACTCCCACAGCAAGACCCTCGGGGATGTTGTGCAGGGTTATCGAAAGCACCAGAAGTACTATTCGATTGTGATGAGCCGCAGTGTTGGGAGATTCCGCGCGCTCCCTGCCCCGACAGTAGGTAACAATTTTATCCGAAGCCCACATAAATACCGCACCCAGCAAAAATCCCAACGTGCATACTATCCACGAGGGCGTCTTTAAGTAAGCGTCCGCGCGCTCGATAGCAGGCTGCAAAAGCGACCAGAAGCTTGCGGCTATCATAACTCCGGCTGCAAAGCCGAGCATAAGGTTCATTGCCTTTTGATTTGTTCCTTTAAAAAATATGACCGTTGCCGCGCCGAGTGCGGTTACAAACCACGTTCCCAGCGTCGCGACAAGCGCCATAGCTATTCTGTCCAATATTATCACCTGTTAAATAGATTTTTTTTTATTATATGAGAGCCGCCACTAACAGGTGATTAGCGCACTGCGCTGTATTGCGCCGCGCAGCGTAGATCACAAAAAACCTCTTGCAAAAATCCCAAAGTGCTGATATTATAGTTTTATACGGAAAATAACGCTGCGCAACCGCAAGTTTACATATCGAAATCGCAAAACGGTGGAGGTTTTCGCTCCCGTATGCCATACTTCATTCACAAAAATACGAAAGGCGGATTATGAATTATGACGACAGGAGATAAAATATCAAGGCTGCGCCGCGATAACAACTACACTCAGGAACAGCTGGCTGAGCTTTTGGGAGTTTCAAGGCAAGCAATCTCAAAATGGGAATCCTCCCTTGCTTTTCCCGAGACCGACAAGCTTATAAGGCTGGGCGAGCTTTTTGACTGCTCGCTGGATTATCTTTTAAAGGAATCGGTTGAAGAAAAAGGGTCTGCAAGCACGGGATACGAGCTTCCGACCGAGGAAAGCATCCCGAATAGCGATAACGGCTCGGACGGCATTACCGACTTCAGCGTAAATATACGCGGCAGGCGGCTTCACGAGAGAAAAAGTGCAAAAACATTTCTCGGTCTGCCGCTCTGGCATGTTGCAAAAAATGCAAAAGGCATAGTGGCGGTGGGCATAAACGCCACCGGGGTTATTGCAATAGGCTGCAAGGCAAGGGGGCTTGTTTCCTTCGGCGTTTTAAGCATAGGTCTTCTGTCTTACGGAACCCTGTCAATAGGTCTTATTTCCTTGGGATTTCTTGCGCTGGGACTTCTTGCCGCAGGCTGCTTTTCCTTCGGGATTCTCTCGGCTGGAGCTATAAGCGTTGGCATAATCTCAGTCGGAGGCGTTGCAATCGGTAAGTTTGCCGCAGGAGGCTTGGCTATAGGGCAGTATTTCGCCATCGGAGGGGCGGCAAAGGGCTATATCGCCATCGGGGACAGCAGTGCTTCGGGAATGCTGTTTGAAAAGCTTGGCGACCTTACATCGCAGGATATCCAAAAAATCCGGCTGCTTTTAGACGAAAACGTCCCGCGCGGTCTTAACTGGGCAAAAAATATTATCAAGCTGTTTCTTAATTAGATCATGAAAGGCAGTCCTTAAAATGTCCGACACATACAAAATAAAACCCATAGCCGTGATAAAAAACGACTTTACCTCAAAGTTCGGAATCCCGCGGCAAAGCGGAATACTTGACAAAATGGAGTCAAAGATAGTTTTCGAGCCGGAATACCGCGTTGGAGAGGCTCTTCGCGGAATCGAGCAGTATTCACACCTTTGGCTGATATGGCTTTTTTCGCAGTCGGTGGATGATAAATTCCGCCCGACCGTCCGCCCGCCGCGCTTAGGCGGCAACAAAAGGGTGGGAGTGTTCGCCACCCGCTCGCCGTTCCGCCCCAACTCTTTGGGGCTGTCATCGGTGAAGCTGAAAGAGGTGCTTAACACCTCCGACTGCGGCAAAATTCTGATAGTAACAGGCGCAGATCTGATGGATGACACCCCGATTTTCGACATAAAGCCGTATGTAAAGTATTCCGACTCCCACCCCGAGGCGGAGTGCGGCTTTTCGGATGTATTTAAGGACTATTCACTAAAGGTTGTCATTCCGGAGGACATCAAAAAAAGCCTTCCCGAAGAAAAGCTTGAAACCATAACGGACATTTTAAGGAACGACCCCCGTCCATCCTATCAGCACGACCCCGAACGTGAATACTCCTTCGAGCATGGCGGAATATCCATAAGCTTTAAGGTGGACGGCGAGGTTCTTACGGTCACAAAAGCGAATTTCGAGAGAAAGGCGGGGCGATGAAAATGAAACAGCTGTATCTTATCGGCGGGGCAATGGGTGCGGGAAAGTCGGCTGTCGGCAGTGCGCTTAACCGGCTTGCAAATAAAAGCGTCTGGCTGGACGGCGACGACCTTTGGCGGATGAACCCATTTACTGTCAGTGATAGTACCAAACTTATGGTGATGGCTAATATCCGAGCCGTTATAAACAACTTTCTTGCCTGCCCTGACATTGACTGCGTTATCTTCACATGGGTAATGCACGAGCAGAAGATTATTGACGACATACTTTCGGGGCTTGCGCTTGACGGCGTTGAGGTCAGGGCGGTTTCGCTGATGTTGAGCGAGGAGGCTCTTAAAAGCCGTCTTGAAAAGGATATCGCCGCGGGAATACGCCAGCCCGATATTGTTGAGAGAAGTCTGGGGTATCTTAAAAAATACGACCTGCTTGACACCGAAAAGCTTGATGTAAGCGGCATTTCGCCGGAGGAAGCGGCGGTAAGGATTATGGAACGATAATTAAACATCCGATGGGAGAGCGTATTTGTTTTCCCGTCGGATGTTTTTATTTTGCCGAGCACCGTTACTTTCTCATTTCCTCAACAACCTGTGCCAAAAGCTTAATTCCGCGCTCGATTTCCTCATCCGAGGGCATGGAGTAGTTCAGCCTGAACGAGCGGGTGGGTTCGGATTCGTCCGGCAGGAACGCCGTTCCCGGGACTACGAAGACGTTCTTTTCCGAGCATCTTTTAACAAACTCCGAAAGCTCATACCCCTCCGGCAGACTGCACCAAAGGAATATTCCACCCTGCGGGCGGGTGAATTTTACGTCTGCGGGCATATATTCGTCCAGTGCCTTAAGCATTAATGAGGATTTGTGGCGGTAAAGCGCGCGTATCTTTTCGATATGTGCTTCAAGGTCGCATTCCTGCATATATCTTGCGCAGACCATCTGGAAGAATACGTTTGTGTGAACATCCTCAACCTGCTTTGCAACTACAATCTTAGAGACAAGCTCCTTGTTGGCGGTAAGTGTTCCCACTCTCATGCCGGAGGAAAGAATTTTCGAGAACGAGCCGCAGTATACAACCCTGCCGTCAACGTCGAAGCTCTTGTATGAGGGGACGTTTTCGCCCTCGAATCTCAGATCGCCGTATGGGTTGTCCTCGATTATGACAATATCGTATTTCCGCGCCAGCTCGTAAACAGCTTTTCTGTTCTCCAGGGTGGAGGTTATTCCGGCGGGATTCTGGAAAGAGGGTATCAAGTATAAAAGCTTTGCTCTGGGGCTTGACTTGAGCGCTGCTTCAAGGGCTTCAAGGTCGATGCCGTCGTCTTTAAGCGGGACTCCTTTAAGCTCTGCACCCAGCGAGCGGAAAGCGTTGAGCGCGCCGATAAAGCTGGGATTCTCGCAGATTACAACATCCCCCTCGTTGCACATAACCTTGCAGGTAAGCTCGATTCCCTGCTGACCGCCTGTGACGATTATGGTGTCGTCGTCCTCGGTGCCGATATTGTAAAGCCTTTTCAGCCTTTGCGATACAAGCTCGCGGAGCTTGGGATAGCCCTCGGTTATACCGTATTGCAGGGCGGTAATAGGCTCTTGGGTTAATATGTCCGCCGCGATTCTCTTAATATCCTCCACGGGGAAGGACTCCGGGCTGGGATTTCCCGCCGCAAAGCTTATGCATCCGGGCTTGCCGAGGCTTTTGAAGATCTCCCTTATGGCGGAGGGCTTCATATTTACAAATTTATCCGATATTTTATAGTTCATTGGTGAATGCTCCTTTGCCGATTCATTGGTTTAAATCAAGTATAGCACTATTTTATCACTTTGTAAATCCCTTTTTCAGGGAGACTGCGGTAAGATTATTAGGAAATGATTAAATTTTTTCGAGTCGTATTGACACATATTTCATGCAGTGATATAATAATTTTAGTCGATACCGTTTTTGGTTGAGACAACATAGGTCTGCGCCCGACTTGTATTATTACATCTCAGCAGGCTTGCATGACAGACGCTGACCGAAAATATTAAATCAGGGGGAAAAATATAATGAACAATACCATTGGCTCAAATTACAAAGCGGCTACGCAGATACTCAAGGACAAAAAGTGGACACTCTGCGGACTTATTCTTTTGGAAACTGTTTTCTCAATCCTTGCGGAAATCTTCGGAATTCTGCCGATAATCAGCCTGCCGATCTGCTTTGCAATATCGGTATCGTCGGCTGCCATCTGCCTTAAGGGCGTTAGAGGCGAAAACGTTGATTCCAAAAACCTGTTCGACGGCTTTAAAAACTTCAAGCACAACGCAGGCGGCATGGCATGGATGTCGCTGTGGGTTTACATCTGGGTAATAGTTCCTGCAATTGTTTTGATTAATATAGTACTGTCAAGCGTGGGCGATGTCATAACGGCTTATATGTCATACGGCATGGGCAGATATTACGGTGGCAGTGCTTTGTCTGCGGGCAGCATTGTTATGATCTGCATAGCGGTTATAGCTTTACTGGTCGGACTTGTTATGATGATAATCAAGTCGTTTACCTATTGCTTCACTCCTTACATACTTATGGAAAAGCCCGAAATCCACGCAATGGACGCTATAAAGGAATCCAAAAAGCTTACCATGGGCATAAGAGGAAAAATCTTCTGGGCTTACGTTATTCCGGTGGTTATACTTATAGTTATCGATATAGTTCTTGCCGTTTTTGCAATGATTCCCTTTATCGGTGTGCTGTTTGATATAATTCTTACGGTTGTAAATCTTTTATCGTCGGTTGTTCTGAGCGTATTCTTAAGCCTTGTACTTGCAAGCTTTTACAACAAGGCAACCGCTCCGGAGGCTAAGGAGGTTGTCCCTGCGGCACCGGTTATTGAAAATCCCGCACCCGCTCCTGCACCGACTCCCGCTCCTGCACCTGCGGCAGACGAGACTCCTAAAGCGGAGTAATTTAACTGATAAACACTTAGCTGTGAGGGTTAATACCCTTGCAGCTTTTGTTTTGTCCTGATGATTTATAATATTGTCCTTGCAACAACAGGAAAAATAAGCTATAATTATAATGATAATTTTTACGTGAGGAGCATTATATATGAAAAAGCTTTTATCAGCGGTGTTGATCGTCCTGCTGACGGTGACAATGGCACTCCCTGCCTTTGCAACCGAAAACGACGGTTTAAAGCTCGAGCTTGTCTCGGACAAGGAAAGCTACAGCTCGGAGGACGAAATAGTCTTATCCCTTTCCGCTCAGAACGACTCGGGGCTTGACATTAAGGACATAACCCTCAAGCACATCGCGCCGGAGGGGTATGAAGCCCCGCAGGATTCGGAACTGTCGGGATATTTAGCCTCCGGAAACCGAATGAGCCTAAAGGCTGTATACGGCGGTAAAGGCTCGGCAGCGGGCGGAAACATTTTAATGATAATCGGCATAGCTGCGGCGGTTGTTGCTGTCGCCGTGATTGCCGTTATTATAGCAAAAGGCAAAAAAGGCAAAAATGCAGCGGCAATGACGGTCTGCATGGCGTTGCTCGGCTCGGTGGCAGCTTCTGCCGTGCCGATAAACGCCGCAGGCAATACTCAAACGCAGGAGCTGAGCTGCAATGTAAGCGTCGACGGAAAAGACGTAATATTCAAAGCGGAGGTAACATATATGAAGCCTTTGGACAATTCAGCCAAGGTAACCTTGGCAAACAGTACGGGAGCGGCGCCGGTATATATCGACCCGAAAAGCTCGGCTTACGACGGTTTATCCCTGATAGCCGAAGCGTATGCAGACGATATTGAGGCGCTCTGCGGGGTAAGACCCGAAATTGCGCAGACCGAGCCGACCTCGGGGACATACGTTATAGCGGGAGTAGTGGACGACGAATTAATCGCTTCCATGAACCTAAACTGGAGCATTTCTCCCTCAAACGGCGACTTTAAGTCGGAGCAGTGGGAAAGGTATGAAATCAAGGTGGTTGAGGACGGTGGCAAGACCAAAATCGTCATAGCCGGAAGCGACAAGCGCGGCGCGATCTACGGTTTGTTCCACATCACTCAGGACATCTTCGGCGTAAGCCCGTGGATATGGTGGGCAGACATAAAGCCTGCGCACAAGGACGAGCTTGTATGCACGGCTGCGGAGCTTGAAACGGTCTCAAAGCGTCCGTCGGTAAACTTCCGCGGATTCTTTATGAACGACGAGAACCCCTGCTTAAACGGCTTTGCAGACAGTCACTTCGGCGGCTTGAACTATATGTTCTACGACGAGATATTCAAGCTGATTTTAAGACTTAAGGGCAACTATATGTGGCCGGCAATGTGGTCGAACAACTTCTCCAACGACGGTATGGAGGGCGTTAAGGGTGAATTTGCCGAGCTTGAAAAGCAGTATCACTACAAGCTGGGCGGACTTATGTATGTGGATCAGCCCGGCAACGAGGGCGCTTCAAACAACACTCCCAACACAAACATAAACGCCGAGCCGGATAAGGTTTTAGGTAAAGGCGAGTACCCGATGACCCTTGCAAACGCAGTTTTAGCCGACAGATACGGAGTTGTTGTGGGAGCCTCACACCACGAGCCTATGGCAAGAAGCGGCGGCGAGTGGGGCGGTCTTCAGGGCTACTGGGGCGGCAAAACCACCTATACCGACCCCGAAATCAAGTCGGCAGATGGTCAGAAGGTATGGAACTATCTTTTAAACCCCAACAACTTAGAATCCTTCTGGTCAGACGCTATTTACCGCAACGGCAGCTTTGACAACCTGTTCACCATTGGCATGAGAGGCGAAAACGACTCTGCACTTATAGACGACACCGGAAGGACCCTCACCACCGAGGAAAATATAGATTTGCTTAAGGCGGTTTTAAGAACTCAGGACAAGATTCTTAAAAACCATGGTCTGGGCGATACGCCTTCGCTGATAGCCGTATATAAAGAGGTTGAAAACTGCTGGTACGGCGGTTCGAGAAACGATCCCAAGGCAGCTAAGGGCAAGGGACTCAGGGACGACCCCGAGGTCACCGAGCTTTTGGGTGCGGACACCAACCGCATAGTAATGCTATGCGAGGACAACAACGGCTACCTTCGCACCATGCCCGAGCTTGACGAAAAGGATAAATTCAACTGGGGACTTTACTATCACTTCGACTATGTCGGAAGCCCCAAGACCTCGATGTGGATAAACACCATGCCGCTTCAGCGCACATGGGAGAATCTTACCACCGCCTATGAATACGGCGTTGACGACGCTTGGATTGTAAACGTCGGCGACCTGCGACCCATGGAGCTTCCTCTGAGCTACTTCATGGATTTAGCCTACAATTTTGAAAAGTACGGCACATCCAACCCCAACAACGTTTATGAATACACCGAAAAGTGGGTTAAAGAGCAGTTTGCATCCGAACCCGATATCACCGAAGAGGATATCAATACAATCACATCCCTGCTTTACGACTACACCTGGCTTAACGGCAACTGTAAGCCCGAAACCCTTAAAGAAGGCGGAGACACCTCCTACAGCATCCTGCACTATAACGACGCCGCTTCAAGGCTTGCGCTTATTGACAGCATAATCGAGCGGGCGGACGGAATCCTTGATAAGCTCAGTGAGAGCAGTCCGGCTTACACTCCTTATTATCAGCTGGTATACTATCCGGCAGTTGCTTCTGCAAACGTTGGCAGAATTCAGATAATGTACGGTATCAACAACCTTTACGCTCAGAGAAGGTCTACCCTTGCAAACACCTATTACGACCTTGTAAATAAGTATCTTAAGTACGACGAGGAGCTTACCGAAAAGTACATGACCCTCGGCGAAGACCTGAACGGTCTTAACAAGTGGTACGGCATGATAATCACCTCACCCGACTACTGCAAGCAGTATAAAGACCCTGTTCTGGGCAACGTCACCGCCAAGGCGCACATGAATTATTCCAGCTGGAACGGTGAATCCGCGGTTAAAATCACTCCCCAGAAGGTGGAAGCCGAGCAGGGCGCGCAGATGATAGTGGACATCCCGACCGAAAAGCGCGCATACAAGGCAGGAACCGCCACTCTCCCCGATTTTGAGTCCACCCAGAAGCAGGCGGTGGTTGTAAACCTGACCAACGGCGGCAATGAAGCGGTTGATTACAGCATAACCAACAACGACGATTTCATCATCATCGAGGGCGAGACAAGCGGCTCTTACCTTGTTTCCAAGAGCTTTACCGTCAAGGTCGACTGGTCTAAGGTATCGAGCGACAAGAGCGGCAAGATAACCGTAACCGGCGGCGACAGAACGGTTGATATCGCGGTAAATGCCAAGGCTGTAGACACCTCCAAGGCGAAGCTTACAAAGACCCACTTTATGTCGGACGGCTTAATATCCATCAAGGCGGACGATTACGCCGACAAGGGTGCTAAAAACGGCATAAGCTGGACTGTTCTTGAAGGCTACGGAAAGTCCAAGACCTCGGTCAAGATGCTTGAAACCCACACCAAGGCGTTCAAGGCGGGTGAGGGACCGTGGATAGAGTATAACTTCTATATCCCGCAGGACGGCGACTACAAGCTTACGGTCTACGCCGGTCAGGGCAACAACGTATCATTTGACGAGGGAACTCACCTCAACGCAGGAATACAGCTTGACGGCGGAGATATAAACGCGCTCAACATTCAGGGCGAGGGCTATGTTTCCGGCGTAAGCGGCGGATGGTATGCAGCCATCGAGCAGGGCGGAAGAAGATGCGAAACCGCTCTGACGCTGACCAAGGGCGAGCACACCTTAAGAATCTGGGGCATGGATCAAAATCTGGTATTGCAGAAGTTTGTTATCATGCCGGCGGAGGAAAACTTAAAGCCTTCGCTTATCGGCCCCGAGCCGACCTATAATACCTCGATGGGAGAGGTCGAGCAGAAGCAGGCACTTGCGCTTATTGTAAATGATTAATTGAAATATCAGGAAGGCAAATTTGCCTTCCTGATTGACTTTTTCGCACAAAGCCGCTATAATATGACTGTTTGATTACTGACATTAATGAAAGGACTTGCAGCATATATGCGAAAAATAGTAGACTGCCACTGCCATGTTTATCCCGATAAAATCGCCGCAAAGGCTTCGGAAAGCATAGGCAGATTCTATTCCGCCCCCATGCGCTACGACGGCAGGGTGGAAACGGTTAAGGAGCTTATAAAAAAATCGGGACTTACAAAATGCATAATCTTTTCGGTGGCGACAAAGCCCTCGCAGACCCGCTCTATAAACGAATTTATTGCGGGAACGGTTGCCGCCGATCCAGACATTTTCACGGGCTTGGGAACGGTTCACCCCGACAGCGAGGACATCAGGGGGGATATCGATCATCTTGTGTCGCTGGGACTTAAGGGCGTAAAGCTCCACGCCGATATCCAGCAGTTCAAGACGGACGATTACCGCTGCCTTAAGATATACGACATCTGCGAGAAAAAGGGGCTGCCCGTGCTTATGCACTGCGGCGACAATCGGTTCGACTTTTCAAACCCCAACCGCATAAAGCCGATTTTGGATATCTATAAGAATCTTACAGTTATCGGCGCACATCTGGGCGGCTATACCGTTTGGGAGGACGCACGGCGTGAGCTGAGCGGCTATGATAATTTCTATGTCGACTGCTCTTCAAGCCTGTTTGCATTTTCACCCGAAGAGGGCAAGGCGCTTATCGAGGCTTACGGCGCGGATAAGGTGCTTTTCGGCACCGATTTTCCCATGTGGGACCCGTCGGACGAGCTTGAGCGGCTGTATGCGTTGGGACTTGGTGAGGACGAGCTTGACAATATCCTATACAAAAACGCCAACCGGATTTTTGATTTGGGACTATAGTCAATATCAACAGGAATACGGCAAGAACTGCGGTAAAATTTATCTGAAATATCATGTTGACTTCGCAGATTTAAAGTGATATAATCTATTCAACAAATGCGATGACGAAGACGGAAATTCCAATTGACATCTTTCAGCGAGCCGGGCATGGTGGAAGCCGGCAGATATCGGGATGCTCCCATCACTTCCGAGCAGAAGGTCCGATAGCTTTATTATAAAGATAAAAGCGGGTAGGCGCCTTACGTGATGCTGCGTTAATGTAAAGGGCTTGTCAGAGCCTGAAAGCGGCTGAATATGTGCTGTCCATTATGGGATGGTGTCGGTTCGGCAATTTGAGTGGTACCGCGGGTTGAAGTAATTTCGCTCGTCTCAAAGAAATTTGAGGCGGGCTTTTTTGTCGCCTCACAAGCTGAAAGGAGAAAATATAATGACCGAAAATTCACAGACAAGACTGCTTGATATCGCCGCGCGTATAAAGGAAATGCGCGAGATAATGGGCTGGAGCACCAAGGAAATGGCTGACAAAACCGAAGTCAGCGAAGCGGAATACATAACCTACGAGGCGGCAGAAGCCGACCTTCCGTTTACCTTTATCCACAAGTGCGCACTGGCTTTTGATATCGACCTTACAGACCTTTTGGAGGGCAACAACGCCGCCCGCCTTTCATCCTACACGGTTACAAGAAAGGGAATGGGTCAGAAAACAGCCAAGGAGCAGGGTATAGATATTTCCAACCTGGCGCCCATGTTCCGCAACAAAATCGCCGAGCCTTACTGGGTTAAATACGAATACTCCGCAGCTCAGCAGAATCAGCCTATTCATCTTACCAACCACAGCGGACAGGAATTCGACCTTGTCATCAAGGGAAGCTTAAAGGTTCAGGTAGGTCCTCATATAGAGATTCTGCACGAGGGCGACAGCATCTATTACAACTCCTCAACCCCTCACGGTATGATAGCCGTTGACGGCGCCGACTGCACCTTTTTGGCAGTTGTTCTTCCCGGAGAGGACGTTAAGGAGGAAACCGTCCGCCGGAACGTTATTCAGGCGGGCAAGTCTGAAAAGCTTATCTGCGAGCAGAAGTTTGTTGACTGCATCGAGGACGAGTACGGCAGATTAAAGGATATCAAGTTCAAGAACCTTGAAACCTTCAACTTCGGCTTTGATATCGTGGATGAAATTGCGAATAGATACCCCGACAAGCTTGCAATGCTCCATGTCGACAAGCACCACGTTGAAAGAAGCTTTACCTTTAAGGACATTAAGCGCGCTTCCAACCAGACCGCAAACTATTTCCGCTCGCTGGGAATAAAGAAGGGCGACAGGGTAATGCTTGTTCTTAAGAGACATTATCAGTTCTGGTACTGCATGGTTGCGCTTCACAAGCTGGGAGCTATCGCAATTCCTGTGACTAATCAGCTTAAAGAACACGATTTCAGCTATCGCTACAACGCTGCGGGAGTGTCGGCAATCGTCTGCACTGCCGACGGAGACACTGCGGATATCGCAATGCGTGCCGCAAAGGACTGTCCCAGCGTTAAGACCTTTATAATGGTAAACGGCGTGCGCGAGGGCTGGCACGACTTTAACAACGAATACTGCCTGTTCACCGGCAGATTCGACCGCCCCGAGGACTGCTCCTGCGGAGACGATACAGCACTGATGTTCTTCACCTCCGGCACGACAGGCAACCCCAAGATGGCAGCCCACAAGCACACCTACGGTTTGGGTCACTTTGTAACCGCGAAGTATTGGCACTGCTGCCAAAGGGATGGACTTCACCTTACCATCTCGGACACCGGCTGGGGCAAATCGCTTTGGGGCAAGCTTTACGGTCAGTGGATGTGCGAGGGCGCGGTGTTTGTCTACGACTTTGACAAGTTCGACGCCAACGACATCCTGCCGATGTTTGCTAAATACCAGATAACTACCTTCTGCGCTCCCCCGACAATGCTGCGAATGATGATAAAGGAGGATCTTTCAAGGTTCGACCTTTCATCAATCAGGCATATGACCACCGCCGGAGAAGCGCTTAACCCCGAGGTTTCAAAGAAATTCAAGGAATACACCGGTCTTGAGATAATGGAGGGCTTCGGTCAGACCGAGACTACACTTATTATAGGCAACCTGTTCGGAACGGTGCCTAAGCTTGGCTCTATGGGCAAGCCCAGCCCGCAGTTCGATGTTGATATCGTCGATCCGGACGGCAACCCATGCGCAGCCGGCGAGGTCGGAGAAATCGTTATCAGAACCGACAAGGGCTCGCCCTGCGGATTATACAAGGGCTATTATCAGGACCCCGAAAAGACCGAGGACGTTTGGCACGACGGTATGTATCACACCTGCGACACCGCATGGCGTGATGAAGACGGCTACTTCTTCTATGTTTCCAGAATCGACGACGTTATCAAGTCTTCGGGCTACCGCATAGGTCCGTTTGAGATTGAAAGCGTGCTGATGGAGCTGCCCTACGTTTTAGAGTGCGGAGTTTCGGGCGCACCCGACGAGATAAGAGGTCAAGTTGTCAAGGCAAGCATAGTTCTTACAAGGGGAACAGTCCCCTCCGACGAGCTTAAAAAGGAGATTCAGCAGTATGTAAAGAGCCACACCGCTCCTTATAAGTACCCCAGAATCATCGAGTTCAAGGATGAGCTTCCAAAGACGATAAGCGGCAAAATCCAGCGCAATAAGCTCTGATTTTGGGGATTATCCCGCAAAATCGCGGTATTTTGGCTTTTAAGTGCCGCGATTTTGTGTAGTTATACAGTTGATTTTATCGCATAAAAGAGTTAAAATAGATGTATGTTAAAGCGCGGAAACGAAAAGGAGGCGGCGATGTGATAAGAACCAAGCGTGTCACCCTGTTTGCCGGTCATTACGGCAGCGGAAAGACCAATATCGCGGTGAATTATGCGGAGTATCTGCACAAGTCCGGCTTTGAAGTAGTTATCGCCGACCTTGATATTGTAAACCCCTATTTTCGCACCAAGGACAGCGCAGAGCGGCTTGAAAACTCGGGAATAAGAATCATCTCTCCCGAATACGCCAATTCAAACGTTGACCTTCCCGCCCTGCCGAGCGAGCTTTACGGAGTTGTGGAAAACCGCTCCGCCCACGCCGTTTTAGACATCGGCGGCGACGACAGGGGAGCATATGCGTTGGGAAGATTTACGCCGTATATCTTAGAAGAAAACGACTACGAGATGATATTCGTTGCAAACTTCTGCCGTCCGCTTACACAAACCCCCGAAGAAGCCTTAGAGGTCATGCGCGAGATTGAAGCTGCCGGTGGAATAGGGTTTACGGCAATCGTCAACAACACGAATTTAGGAAGAGAAACCACCCCAAAGGTTGTTTACAGCAGCGCTTCAAAGGCGCAGCGGCTTTCCGAGATTTCGGGGCTTCCGGTGTTGTTCACATCTGTGGAGGATAAAATCGCGGCGGAGTTTGATATGAATGATGTCTTCCCGCTGAAGCTACAGAAAAGGTATTATGATATTTAAATAAAGGAGATAATCTAATGGCAAAGGTAACTTTTAAAGAGGATATCTGCAAGGGCTGCGGCTTATGCGTTGACGCCTGCCCTAAAAAGCTTCTGATTATCGCAAAGGATAAGATCAATAAAAAGGGTCATTCTCCGGCGGCGATAACCGATATGTCCAAATGTATAGGATGCGCATTCTGCGCGACCATGTGTCCCGACTGCGTTATAACCGTTGAAAAGTAAAGGAGCTTTAAGTTATGTCAGAAAAGGTACTTATGAAGGGCAACGAGGCTATTGCCGAAGCTGCCATAAGAGCGGGCTGCCGCCACTATTTCGGCTACCCCATAACCCCTCAGACCGAGGTTGCGGCATACATGGCAAAGCGTATGCCCAAAATCGGCGGAACATTTTTGCAGGCAGAGTCTGAAATAGCCGCTATTAATATGGTTTACGGCGTTGCCGCGGCAGGTCTAAGGGCGATGACATCATCCTCCAGCCCCGGGGTTTCGCTGAAGCAGGAGGGCATAAGCTACTTAGCAGGCTCGGATCTGCCGGCACTGATTGTAAACGTTCAGCGAGGCGGTCCCGGTCTGGGAGGAATCCAGCCCTCGCAGTCGGACTATTTCCAGGCAACCAAGGGCGGCGGACACGGCGACTATCACCTGATAGTTTTAGCTCCCGCTTCTGTTCAGGAGATGGCAGACCTTACCGCAAAGGCTTTTGATTTGGCGGATAAATACAGAATGCCTGCTATGATTTTAGCGGACGGCACTATGGGTCAGATGATGGAGCCGGTGGAGCTTCCCGAAGAGACTAATTCATCCGTCGAAAAGCCTTGGGCGCTTACCGGAACCAAAAATCAGCGCGAGCATAATATAGTCAACTCGCTATACTTAGTCCCCGAAAAGCTTGAAAAAATCAACTTTGAAAGATACGAAAGATACAAGACCGTTGAGCAGAACGAGGTAATGTACGAGTCCTATATGATGGATGACGCGGAGCACTGCATAGTAGCCTTTGGTATCGCGGCAAGAGTTGCTAAAAACGCCATCACCACGGCGCGTGAAAAGGGAATAAAGGTCGGAATGATCCGCCCGATAACCCTTTGGCCCTTCCCGCAGAAGGCTATTGCGGAAGCTGCTAAGCAGGTAAAAGCATTCATATCGGTAGAGCTTTCTATGGGTCAGATGATAGAAGATATCAGGCTGAGCGAGAACTGCGCAAAGCCTTGTTATCTTTGCAACCGCGCGGGCGGAATGATCCCCTCGCCGGAGGATATTATGGAAACTATAAATAAAGTAGTGGGAGGTAACAACTGATGGTAGTTTTTGATAAGCCCAAGGCGCTTACAGACGCGCCGCTGCACTATTGCCCTGGTTGTACCCACGGCATTATTCACCGTCTTGTTGCCGAGGCTATAGACGAGCTTGGCATTTTAGGTGATACAATAGGCGTTGCACCGGTCGGATGCGCCGTTATGTCCTACGATTATTTCAGCTGCGATATGATAGAAGCCGCACACGGCAGAGCTCCTGCCGTCGCAACAGGCTTAAAGCGTGCAAGACCCGAGAATATCGTTTTTACATACCAAGGAGACGGCGACCTTGCCTCCATCGGTATGGCGGAAACGGTTCACGCGGCTACAAGAAACGAGAATATCACGGTAATATTTGTAAACAACGCAATCTACGGCATGACAGGCGGTCAGATGGCTCCTACCTCTTTACCAGGTCAGGTAACACAGACATCGCCATATGGCAGAGACGTTAAGACAGTAGGCTTCCCGATAAAGATATGCGAGCTTCTTTCCTCGCTGGACGGTCCCGAGTTTATTCAGAGAGTGGCTGTAAACAATGTAAAGAATGTCTTGGCGGCAAAGAAAGCCATCAAGAAGGCGTTTGAAAACCAGATTCAGGGCAAGGGCTTTTCGCTGGTAGAGGTTATATCCTCCTGCCCGACCAACTGGGGAATGACTCCTCAAAAGGCTCTTGAATGGATAGATACCAACATGATTCCTTACTACCCATTGGGAGTATATAAAGACCGCTCTGCAAAGGAGGACAAGTAATATGTACACACAAATCCTTATAGCAGGCTTCGGCGGTCAGGGAATACTGTTCGCCGGCAAATGCTTGGCGTATCAGGGACTTATGGAGGGCAAGGAGATAAGCTGGCTTCCTTCATACGGTCCAGAGATGCGCGGCGGCACGGCTAACTGCTCTGTAATCGTGGCAGATACTCCGGTAGGCTCGCCGATAGTCTCCAATCCCGATATACTTGCCGTGATGAATCTTCCATCGCTGGATAAGTACGAAAACGCGGCAGTACCTGGCGCAAAAATCTTTGTCGATTCCACGCTGATTGAAAGAAAGCTTACACGAACCGATGTCACCACTTACTACATTCCGGCGACCGGAATGGCAAGAGAAGCGGGAATCCCCACCCTTGCCAACATGATTTTAATAGGCAAGCTTATAAAGGAGACAGGAGTCGTAAGCTTTTCGGACATCCGCAAAGGTCTTGAAAAGGTTGTCTCTGCGCGTCATGCAGACCTGTTGGAGCTTAATTTAAAGGCTTTGGAAGCCGGATATAATTACGAAGGGTAATAATAATTTTATACAGAATTTAAAACAGGAGTTGATATTTTATGCTTAACATTCGCATTGAAAAGACTACTTCACCCAAGGCAAAGCCTGCAAAGGGCGCAAAGCTCGGCTTTGGTCACATCTTCACCGACCACATGTTTGTAATGAACTACGACGAGGGTCAGGGCTGGCACGACGCAAGGGTTGTACCTTTCGGCAACATAACCCTTTCTCCTGCCGCAATGGTATTCCACTACGGTCAGACCATGTTTGAGGGCTTAAAGGCATATAAGGGCGCAAACGGCGAGGTATACCTCTTCCGCCCCGACATGAACGCTAAAAGAGCCAACAATTCCAACGACCGTTTGTGCATACCCAGAATTCCGGAGGATGATTTTGTTCAGGCGATAAAGGCTGTTGTAGACGTTGACAGAGACTGGATTCCCGAAGAGCCAGGCACATCGCTTTACATCAGACCGTTCATCATCTCCACCGACGATCATCTGGGCGTTGCTCCCTCCAAGAGCTATCTGTTCATGGTAATTCTTTCTCCCTCCGGTGCATATTACGAAAGCGGACTTGCCCCCGTCGGCATATGGATAGAGGACGAGTATGTAAGAGCGGTAAGAGGTGGTATAGGATATGCCAAGACCGGCGGCAACTACGCCGCGTCCTTAAAGGCTCAGGTAAAGGCTCATGACGACGGCTATTCTCAGGTTTTGTGGCTGGACGGCGTTGAAAGAAAGTATATCGAAGAAGTCGGCGCAATGAACATCGTCTTCAAAATCAACGGCAAAATAGTAACTCCTATGCTCAACGGCTCTATCCTGCCCGGAATCACAAGAAACTCTGTTTTAGAGCTTTGCCGCAGCTGGGGCTATGAGGTTGAGGAAAGAAAGATTTCGGTTGACGAGCTTATCGAAGCTGCCCATTCGGGAGCGCTCGAAGAAGTCTGGGGAACAGGCACCGCGGCGGTTGTATCTCCCGTAGGAAAGCTCAGATATAAGGAAGAGGTATTCGTAATCGGCGACGGCGGAATCGGCGAGCTTACACAAAAGCTTTACGACGAGCTTACAGGCATTCAGTGGGGTACAAGACCTGATACAAGAGGATGGAGACAGACCGTCTGATCGGTATTCAGCGAAAGGATGGAAGAATATATGAGAAAAATAGAAACCACCTGCGTTCAGGGCGGATACACCCCCGCAAACGGCGAACCCAGGCAGATACCGATAATTCAGTCCACCACCTTTAAATACGCCACCAGCGAGGATATGGGCAAGCTTTTCGACCTTGAAGCCGAGGGCTACTTCTATTCGCGTCTGCAAAACCCGACCTGCGACACGGTTGCCCGCAAAATCTGCGAGCTTGAAGGCGGAACCGCCGCAATGCTGACATCATCGGGTCAGGCGGCAAACTTCTTTGCGGTGTTTAATATTGCCACCTGCGGCGACCATGTTGTTGCGGAATCCTCCATCTACGGTGGAACCTTCAACCTGTTCGCTGTAACAATGAAGAAGATGGGAATAGACTTCACCTTTGTCGCTCCGGACTGCACCGAGGAGGAGCTTGAAGCAGCATTCAAGCCCAACACAAAGGCTGTTTTCGGCGAGACGATTGCAAATCCCGCTTTAAGAGTTCTGGATATTGAAAAGTTCGCGCGCGCCGCGCACAAGCACGGTGTTCCGCTTATTGTGGACAACACCTTTGCAACCCCGATAAACTGCCGCCCGTTTGAGTGGGGAGCGGACATTGTAACCCATTCCACCACCAAGTATATGGACGGTCACGGCTCTGCCGTCGGCGGATGCATAGTCGATTCGGGCAAGTTTGACTGGATGGCTCACGCCGACAAGTTCCCGGGACTCACCACTCCCGACGAGAGCTATCACGGCATAACCTACGCCGAGAGATTCGGTCTGGCTGGGGCATACATCACCAAGGCTACAGCACAGCTTATGAGGGACTTCGGCTCGACACCCGCCCCTCAGAGCGCATTCCTGCTGAATTTAGGTCTTGAAAGCCTTCATGTAAGAATGGAGCGGCACTGCCAGAACGCTTTGACGGTTGCAAAGTATCTTGAATCCGACCCGCGGATCAGCTGGGTATTCTACCCCGATTTAGAGAGCAACGTCGACAACACTTTAGCCAAGAAGTACCTTCCCAACGGCTCCTGCGGAGTTGTAAGCTTTGGAGTAAAGGGTGGAAGAAAGGCTGCCGAGAGCTTTATGAAGGCTCTTAAGCTCTGCGCGATAGAAACTCACGTTGCGGACGCCAGAACCTGCTGTCTGCACCCCGCAAGCGCAACTCACCGTCAGATGAACGACGCCGAGCTTGAAGCGGCGGGAGTATCGCCCGATCTCGTGCGGCTGTCCTGCGGAATTGAGAACGCTCAGGATTTGATTGACGATATCAAGCAGGCGCTGGACACGCTGTAAAATTGTATTATAAAGTTATGACCGCCTGCGGTTTTGTTCCGTGGGCGGTTGAGTTGTTGATATAGTAGTTTGTTGTGATATTTATGTGTGGTTTGAGCTATTACTTTGTGCAGTCATGGACGCACTGGCGTGCGCCCATCGGGAGACTCCCGACGAGGGAATCGTTAGGCTTCGCCTACCGTCTCCCACGGCAAAACAGTCCACCGGACTGTTTTGCCTCCCATCCTGCGTTTCGCTAACGCAAGAGATTTCGCGCTCTGCGGAGCGCGACTCAGGGCGCTGCCCCGAGACCCCGCAGCCTTGAAAGGCTGGCGAACTTTTTAGTTTTTGGTGTTGCGGCAAAGCTTGATGTTCTGACCTTTCACCAACCCCAAAAACCAATCGCTAACAAGCTGTATTTGCTCTTGATATATCCGCCCGAATGTGCTATAATTATCAGCAAAACAAAAATAATAAAGAAAGGGGGTTAATATGCCCATAAAAATTCCCAACTCCCTGCCGGCGGCGAAGACTCTGACAGATGAAAACATCTTCATAATGACCGAAACCAGAGCTATGACTCAGGACATTCGCCCGCTTAGAATACTGATTTTAAACCTTATGCCCACCAAGGTGGAAACCGAAACCCAGCTTATAAGGCTTATCGGCAACACTCCGCTTCAGGTGGAGGTGGAGCTTATACATACCGCCAGCCACGAATCTAAGAATACCTCGGCGGAGCATCTTCTGTCCTTTTACAAGACCTTTTCCGAGGTGAAGAACCAGCGCTTTGACGGCATGATTATCACCGGCGCGCCGGTTGAGCATCTCGAATTTGAAGATGTGGAATACTGGCAGGAGCTCTGCGAGATATTTGAGTGGACTAAAACCCACGTTCACTCCACCTTCCACATCTGCTGGGGAGCTCAGGCGGGGCTTTATTATCACTTCGGGATAAAAAAGAAGCTTCTGCCCGAAAAGCTGTTCGGAGTGTTTGAGCACACCGTGGACTACAAAAACCCCATCCTTTTCAGAGGCTTTGATGATGTTTTCTACGCCCCTCATTCCAGAAATTCGACCGTGGATATCAAGGACGTTGAAGCCATACCCGAGCTTAAAATTCTTGCAACAAGCCCTGTAGCGGGGGTTTACGCCTGCATGACAAGCGGCGGCAAGCAGATTTTTATAACCGGTCACTCGGAATACGACCCCGGAACGCTGGCAAAGGAGTATTTCAGGGACAAAGGCAAGGGTCTTGACATAAAGGTTCCTGCAAACTACTTCCCGGACGATGACGAAACCAAGCCGCCGATAGTGAGATGGCGCGCCCACGCCAACCTGCTCTATTCCAACTGGCTCAACTACTTTGTTTATCAGACTACTCCTTATGATGTGGAGAGTATAAAATAATTATTATTGATGTATTGTAAGGCTAAACGAGCGTTGCTGTTTCCGGATTATCCGGATTGTGCGCATTATCGCCTAAAAATCGAAAAAAGTTTTAGTATTTTGCGACAAAAGTCGCTTTGACAAATTGATGTTTTCGTGCTAAAATAATTGAGTCGAACAGCCAAGCGGCGTAGAATCACGACAGGGTTCTACGCCGCTTTTTCTGTTCTTCGCAGTTTTCAGGTAGCTTTTCTCGGATAAAGACTCCTTTTATCATTATATTATTTCAGGAGGATTTATATGGAAACAGAAAATCAAAGCAGCTATCTTGGAAAAGAAAAGCTTTCAAAGCTATTAGGCAGGTTTGCAATCCCATGCATATTATCGCTGATAATATCCTGCCTATATAACATTGTGGACCAGATATTTGTCGGCAATATGATAGGTACCGCGGGAAACGCAGCTACCGGAATCATCTTTCCGATAACTGTTATCGGATGGGGAGTTTCACTGTTCTTTGGTGATGGCGCGGCGGCATACCTTAGCATGGCATTGGGCAAAAAGGAAACGCAGAAAATCCATACCGGCGTTGCAAATGCCGTGCTTATGGCTTTTCTTTCGGGAGTTGTCATTATTGCAATTGCCTACGCCGGCGGGGAGAATCTTTTAAAACTGCTCGGTGCCAAAGATGCTGAAACGCTTTCACTTGCTTCGGATTACGGCGTTATAATTTACGCGATGATGCCATTTGCACTGGCTCAGAACTGTCTTGCCTCCATTATCCGTGCAGACGGAAGCCCCAAGCTGGCAATGGGAGCTATGTTTACCGGAGCGATTATTAACATTATCGGCGACCCGATTTTCATTTCCTTTATGGGTATAAGCGGAGCGGCTGTCGCTACTATTTTGGGACAGTTTGTAAGCTTTTTGATATGTGCGAGCTATCTGTTCCGCGCGAAAAGCTTCAAAATCGGCGCAAAAGCTTTGCTCCGGACGGCAGACTTTTAAGACAGATTATGGCACTTGGAACTTCCAGCTTCTTAACGCAGCTTTCTATCGTTGTTATTACTGTAATAAACAACATTCTGCTTGTCGAGTACGGCGCGCTTTCGCCTTACGGTCGGGTTATTCCGCTTTCGGCGTTCGTTGTTATTATGAAGCTTTTCCAGATAATTCTTAATATTGCCATAGGCATAGCCGCCGGAGCACAGCCGATTGTCGGCTACAATTACGGAGCAAGGCTTTATTCAAGAGTAAGAGAGCTTTTAAAGCTGATTCTTATGTATACAGCCATAGTCTGCATTGTGGCAACTCTGCTCATTGAGCTGTTTCCGAAGGCGTTTATAATGATGTTTGGCTCTGACGGCGAGCTTTATCTTGAATTTGCAACGGCATGTCTGCGTATTTATTTGTCGCTGATACTGTTTACCTGCCTGCAAAAGGTCTGCGCGATATTCTTACAATCAATCGGCAAAGCACATCTGGCGGCTCCGCTGTCAATGCTTCGTGATGTTTTTCTGATAATCGCTTCGCTGATAGCTCCTTTGAAGTTCGGAGTTACCGGTATTTTCTGGGCAGCACCGATTGCTGATATATTAGCGTTTATTCCAACTGTATTTATCATGATAAGAGTATGGAAGTTGCTAAAGCAGAAAGATGTGCAGTTTGAACGCACATCGCAAATTATCCCACCATCTTTTATATAGCACAGTCAAAATGTATACTGCACAACTTGAATACTAAGCGAATATTCAGCCAATCTCGGGCAATAATAACGGTATCTTAATGAAAAGGAGATATCGTTATGAATTTAACCCAGAAAGAAACAGGACTTTTAAAGGACTTAAAGGATCAGGAGCAGCTATGCGTTGACAAGTACACCAAGTACTCAAACGACGCCTGCTCGCAGGAGCTTAAGGATCTGTTTTGCAGCATTGCAAAGGTGGAGCAGAACCACTATAACACCATCAGCGCAATGCTCAACGGCACCGTCCCCGCAGTACCCTCAGGTCCCTTAAAGAACGAGAACAACGGCTGGTGCAAAAAGATTCAGTATGCCGACCAGCAGTCTGCCGATATCGACAAGTTCCTTGCCAGCGATATGCTGTCGACCGAGAAGCATGTTTCCTCGCTCTATGATGTAAGCGTGTTCGAGTTCGGCGACCCCAACGCAAGAAAGGTGCTAAACCACATTCAGGCAGAGGAACAGCAGCACGGCGAACAGCTTTACTCCTTCCTTTCCTGCAACGGCTTTTATCAGGGAAAATAATCTTTGACTGACACTCCGAGATTATAAACTCAGCCTATTGTCGTTTTTATGACGGCAGTAGGCTGGTCTTTTTTTAAGAATTTATGGCAAAGAGCTTTTATTTTCTCAAAAAGAATTGATATTGTCGAAATGTTATGATATAATAACTTCGTATTGACTATATATTATTGTTTATATATTAATAAGAAAGGGATGAGGCTTAAATGAAAACCAGAACCTTTAAGGGCGGCGTTCACCCTTATGACGGCAAAGAGCTTTCCTGCGATTCGCCTATAACCAGACTTTCGCCAAAGGGCGAGCTTACATATCTCATGAGCCAGCATATAGGCGCGCCCGCAAAGCCGATTGTAAAGCCGGGGGACAGGGTGCTTGTCGGTCAGACGATTGCCGAGGCGGGGGGATTTGTCTCCGCGGATATCTGCGCTTCGGTTTCGGGAACGGTTAAAAAGGTAGGTCCGGTTATAACCGGCAACGGCGACGAGGTCGTGGCTGTAATCGTTGAAAACGACAATGAGTACGAAGCCGTGGAGGGCTTGGGAGAAGCAAGAGATTACGAAAAGCTTTCCAAGGATGAAATTAAGGAGGCAATAAAGCACGCCGGACTTGTAGGAATGGGCGGAGCGGGCTTTCCAACAAGCGTTAAGCTTGCCGTTAAGGACGATTCTAAAATCGACTACGTTATAGTAAACGGTGCGGAGTGCGAGCCTTATATCACCTGCGACTATCGCCTTATGATAGAGCAGACCGAAAAGGCGGTTTTAGGTCTTAAAATCCTTTTAAAGCTTTTTGAGAATGCAAAGGGCGTTTTTGCGATTGAATCAAATAAGCCTTTGGGAATCCAAAAGCTTTCGGAAGCCGTTACGGGAAGCGAGCGGATGTATGTTCAGCAGCTTAAAAAGAAGTACCCTCAGGGCGGCGAAAGAGTTATCATAAGCGCGGTTACCGGCAGAAAGATAAACTCTAAAAAGCTTCCGGCAGACGCTGGCTGCGTTGTTATAAACTACGCAACGCTGCTGGCAGTTGCCGACGCTGTTGCCTATAACACACCTTTAATTTCAAGGGTTGTAACCGTCACGGGGGACGATATCGTTCACCCCTCTAACTTTGAGGTGCCTCTGGGAATATGTGCAAACGAGCTTGTCGAGGCGGCAGGCGGCTTTACCCAAGAGCCTGAAAAGGTTATTTTCGGCGGTCCGATGATGGGCGGCTCGGTTTCGGATCTCGACCAGCCGGTCACCAAAACTACCTCCTGCATACTCTGCCTTGCACACGACGACGTTGCAAGCATGAATCCAAGTGCCTGCATAAGGTGCGGCAAGTGCTTAGAGGTCTGCCCCGAAAGGCTTATGCCCGCACAGCTTAAAA